>Ga0256913_10000799_pt1 | contig 16336 bp, 7 predicted proteins | sample Axial_MatmetaG_FD_185970 | JGI IMG/M metagenome (GOLD analysis project Ga0256913, IMG submission 185970) | Deep-sea worm associated microbial mat communities from Axial Seamount, Juan de Fuca Ridge, Pacific Ocean - Axial_Mat | ecosystem: Environmental > Aquatic > Marine > Oceanic > Microbial...
TTATTTTTAAAGGTATTCGATGGAACTCGCTGTATAATGATTCTCCTCCCGCCAAGTCGGGACAAGTTGTGTGAGAACTTTTTATCATGCTCGTTTCATTTTATCAGAATTAATTATTTTGGCAGATAATAAAAGTGTCCATCTTCGGCACCAATTAATAAATCTTGTTTGCCATCGTTATTCCAATCAACCATGGTAGGGCTTGTAGAGTGTCCGGCCAGTTTAACCGAAAGCAAATTACCCCTGTTTTTTAAGGTTATATTTCCATCTTTCTCACCAATGTTTTCGTACCATTCGATGTTTTTACTGTTTGCCAGCAAATCCAAATCGCCATCGTTGTCCCAGTCGGTAAAACAAAATTTACGGCGTCCGCTGTGTCCGGCTTTGCCATCTTTTAACCGAAGTGGTTTTTTAGTTGAAGCGTCGATAAAGCAGCGTTTCCCCGGATGGATAAACTGTTTCCCGTCTTTTTCGAACCGTTCGAAAAATGCCAGATATCCTTCTGTGTCGAGCATAACTAAATCCATCATCCCATCGTTGTTCCAGTCTATTCCATACGGAGTTGTTCTCCACTGCGTAACAAATTTACCGGGCTCCGGATTCCACCAGTTCCATTCGGGTTTTTTTACTTCCGATTCGCCCCAGTCGATATCTACACCCCCCATAAAAGTTAATTTGGGCGACTCTTTTGTTCCAATATTTTTAAACCATTCTACTTTACTCCATATCGAATTTGCCAGCACATCTTTCAGCCCGTCGCCATCCCAATCGACCACGCTGAGTGTTGTATATCCCCATTTTGCTTCGGCAGGACCTTGAATAGACCCATTTTCGCCGGCCTGAAACCGAATGGTTTTTCCATCGGCTGATAACCGAACCGGAGCTGCCCACCGCGGAGGATTACCACCGTCAAGATTTTCGATAAATCCTACGTACCCGGCCGAACTTCCGCAAATAATATCTTCATCGCCGTCGTTATCCCAATCGACACTGACCGGAGTAACCAGAGCTCCGAATTTTACCGATTCGGCTTGCTGTTTTAAATAGGCAGGTTGTTTAAATTGTGGAACTCCATCAACTACTTTCCCTATATTTTCGATAAATGCAACCCGGCCGTCTTCGTCGCCGCAAATCAGGTCGATATCGCCATCGGCGTCCCAGTCAACCGAAGTCGGGGTAATCATTTGTAAATCCATCCGAATCTCTTTCCCGTCGGCCGATAGTCGTTTTGAATTTGCATAAACTGGCTTTTCGCGTGTTCCTGTATTTTCGAAATAGTTAAACCCGTCGAGAAATTCGCCGCAAATCAGGTCGAGGTCGCCATCGTTGTCGAAATCGGCAAAATTTGGCGACGGCATTCCAAATACATCAATCTCTTTTCCCCCGGCTTTTAATCGAACCGGGTTGCCGTATTTTCCGTTTTCGTTCTTAATTAAATAGACAAAACCATGTAGCGGCCCGTTGTGCCAAACACCTTCTTTATCGAATGCGTTATCCCAGCCATAATCGCCCCAGTCGCCGCGGCCAACAACAATGTCGAGGTCGCCATCGTTTTCAAAATCGATATATTTCCACTGGTCGGCTCGTATTTTTACAATCTCTTTATCGAAACTTTTATCGGTAAATATTGTGCTCTCTTTCCAGTCTGAAGTTCCAATAAAATCGGAATATTCAACAAAAGGAGCAAGTATTCTCGGTTGGTTGTTTATATACGATATCTGAAGATTTTTAATGGCATCCGAAATTCTTACTGCCGGTTTAAAAACCGGATTTGCGCTACCACCGGGGTTTTCGAAAAACCAGATTCCGTTATAAGGTTTGTCGGGGCAACTTACCAGTAAATCAAGGTCGCCATCGTTGTCGTAATCCATTGGTAACGGCCACGCCCACAATCCTACGGCCAAATCAACAACCAAATCGGGATTGTTATATTCAACCCGGGTCAGGGTTTTGGTTTCACTTTTTTTGTTTTCACATGCCGCAATAAAAATGAATACGAATAAAACTAAAATATAAATCTTCATGTTAAATATTATTAGTAAATATTAAATATCGAGGATTGCACATTTACATTGTGCATACACGATCAGGCATAAATTACCAATGACAAATATTGCAATCATTGGAATCATTTATATTATCAATCTTGATATGTTTATATGGTATTTTAACCAAAAAGAACAGGCAATGAAAACAAAAAGAAGCCCGCAAACCAACGGGCTTCTTTATTGTTTACTAACTAAACTTGATTAACCCTCCTTCTCGGAGTTTCTATCTATAACCTAATAAAAATTTCATTTTTTGTTGATTTTGATTTATCAGATTTAAAAGATTTGTTTTATTCTCGTTCGCCAATTGCAACCATTGGATCAATATTTGGTTTTCCTGCAGGTTGAACAACATGAACAAGTGGTTCAACATTCTTTTCAGAGCCATCGTATCCAGTGGTTTGATTTAGTATGTTGTTAACGTTTCCAATCAAATACGGTTCGTAAACAGGCCAAAAAATGTGCATTGGATCCATTGTGTATTTTGTAGTAGGATAAGTTGACCAAGGTACTTCTTCTCTAAAGAAATTATTTTTCTCCATCATTCTGTCGTAATAAAAACTTCCTGCAGAGAGCGATTTTTCAATATCAGTATCAGTTGAATATGTGTGACCTTTGTACGATTTTCCTGTTTTTGCATAAATAACCGACATACGAACCATCTCATCGTGGCGATATTCTTCTCCATAAAGCTCGCGACAGCGCTCATCGAGAATAGCTCCAACACCTTCAGTTTGCACATCTGATGGTGTGTACATGTTTATTGCATTTGCGCGCTCGCGAATTGTGTTTATATCTTCGGCAGCTCCGGCGAAATTATTTTGCCAGAATCTTGCTTCAGCTCTAACCAGATACGCTTCGGCTTCTCTCATAATATAAATATCACGTTTCCCACCATCTTGCCTTTTAATTTGTTGTTCGAGGTTTGGAGCATAAAATTTATACATCGGGTATCCATACCAGCAACGAATTGAATCTTCGCAAAGAAGAACGTTGTCATACCAAAGTCTGGCATTTTGCCCGTACCATTCTGTTCCTTTTAAATCAGGATTATCGTAAATTAACATATCCATATCAAACCAGTTTCCTTTTTTATGCCGATAATCTTGCCTGTCAACTACTCCTTTAAAGTCCCATATTTCAAATTGGGAATAATTGGTTGGACGGGCAAATCCTTGTCCACGACCCCATTTATGCATCTGTTTCGATCTTGAATTTTGTGCAATATCCATTCCTGTTTTTGTTCCGGAAGGTGGAGCTTTTACTCCTTTATTGGTGCTTACAAAATTCGGTCCCCATGCACGAATAGATGCAGATCTACTCTGACTTCCATCAACAAAAGGTTCGTTTACAACCATCCAAATACCCTCCGGGTTTCTGGTTTTCTGGGCTCCTTCATCCATATGAAGTAAATTAATTGCATCGGCAGGTACATTACAGTCTCTGCCATCAAGCAACGATCCGTCATAAGGATTCAAATTATTTCCGACTCTTACAAAATCTCTGTCAACATCGGCATCGGTAAATAACCTCGATTCGGGATCGAGAATAACATCATTCATTAATGCTTCAGCATCAGCAAATCTTTCGTTTAACAAGTAATATTTTGCCAGTAATATTCTTACCGCATCTTTTGGTGCTTGCCCTCTTGGTATCTGGCTTTTGGGTTTTACCCATTTAACAGCGTATTCAAGGTCGGTAATCATCTGATCCCAAATGCCTTGCATGTAAAATACTTTAAAATCTTGTCTCGCTTCCGAAACAACATTTAAAGGAAATGCTACATTTCCAAAATCCATTGTTAACTGCATATAGAAGAATGCGCGTAAAAAATAGGCACTTCCCAACAGATGGTTTCTGTCCGGGTCGTTTTCTCCACCTTCCCATTCAGGAATATCGATGTAATCGATTACTGTATTACAACTTTTTATCTGTTTATAATTCTCTTCGTAGAACGAGCGGGTGCGGCTTGCATCATTATCTCTCGAGTTTTGAGGAGTAGCATATCTTCTTAAATCAACCATGGCATCAGGTTTATCGGTACAACTAACAACTGTTGCATCGCTCATGTTGTGGTTAAAAAGCAACTCTTCGTTATCTCCGTTCCATTGGTTAAAAACACCTTTTAACGCTGCATCGAGTGCAGTTTGCAACCCGGCAGCATCAACAAAAGTATTTTCGGGGCTTAAAATCGATAATGGTTCTTTTACCAGAAAGTCTTCGTTACAAGACATTGTAAAGGTTAGTAACAATATAACTGCCAACCCTGTTATTTTTTTTATATTTTTCATTTTTATTAATTTTTAAGTTAAGTGTCTTAAACATATAAACTTAGCTTCTTGTTAGAATGAAAAGTCTACGCTAAATGAATAGGTTCTTGGCATCTCACTTCTCGATTCCGGATCACCTTCTGTCCATTTTGTAAGAACACCAACATTGTCGATATTAAACGCTAGCCTTGCGCGGCTTACTTTAATTGTTTCTAAAAGATCGGTTGGTATGGTATATCCAAAAGAGAAGTTTTGGAAGCGCAAATATGATCTTGACCTCCATATTGTCATGTTTCCAACATTAATCGAATTGATTCTTGCAGCATCGTCAATTTGGTTATTTGGAGTCCAATATGGCAGATTATACCAGTTATGATTTTTAATGTATTCTTGCCGGTTGTTAAACGGCCATCTTGTTCCACCTTTATAACCTAATTTAGCCAAAAAGACTAGTCCAATATCAAATCCTTTATATTCGAAATCGTTTCTGAATGTAATATACCAGGGATTTTGTTTTACCCCTTGAAAAATTTTATCCTTTGAATTCAGCACTCCATCATTGTTTTGATCGACTACCCTAAAGTCTCCGGGGTATAAATTGAATTTAGCAGCTTCTGCTGCGTCATCAACGCCATAAACTCCATCCGATTCGAAATCCCAAATTACATCTTTGCTCTCGCCAATAAACCATCCGTTATCAATATCGTCCTGCTCTCCCATGTATGTATTGCCATTTTCGTCTGTTAGTTCAACCATCTCTCCCGTTAGCGATACAATTTTGTTTTTATTGTAGGAAATATTTAAACTGCTTGTCCAATTAAGATCTCTGTTTTCAAGATTTATTGTGTTAATAGACAAATCAAAACCAACATTTTTCAAGTTCCCAACATTCGTTGTAATATCGTTAAATCCGGTAACAATAGGAAGTTTTTTATTTAAAAGCAGGTCAGTTGTTGTTGATGAATAAACATCAAACGAACCTCTTAACCGGCCATCCCATAATCCATAATCTAATGCAATATTGATTGCGTGGTTTTTCTCCCAAGAAAGGCTTGGGTTGGCCATTCTGTTAATGTAAAGATAAGGAGCGACAAAATATCCATTATCGTAATTAAGGTATTTGTTATCGCTAAGAGTGGCATAGGCAGCATACGAACCAATACCGCTACTGTTTCCATTTACTCCCCAACTTGCGCGGAGTTTTAAGAAAGTTAGCCAATCCTGACTACTTTCCATAAACGATTCGTTCGAAATTGTCCAGGCTGCTGAAATAGAAGGGAAAGTTGCATATACATTTTCTGCTCCAAAACGCGAGTACCCATCGCGCCGAAATGATGCTGATAAATTATAACGATTTCCAAAAGTATAGTTTAATCGTCCCATTAATGCATTCCGTGTTACATCCTCATCGTATGAATTTACCAATGGAACAAGGGCAAATGCAAGGGCGTGATAACCCAGAGCTTCTGTTGGCGAGAAGTTTGACCCACCTGCCTGAGTGTACCAATTCTGGTTGCGCTCTGCATTTATAAGTCCGGTAAAATCAAAATGGTGTTCGCCAAATTCTTTGTTCCAGTTAATAATATTGTCCGATTGCCATTCAAATGTTTGGTTATGTCTTCTGGTTACATATCCACCATGTCCCCACCAGGGGTTGGCACTATCTTCGTAATAAAATCTTTTCCTAAAATCGAGACGTGTTGTCAGTCTTGAGGTAAAAGTAATTCCAAACGGGAGTTTCAATTTTGCATACATTGTGGGGAATAATTTATACCTGTCGTATTTCCGGGTTGTGTATGCAGGATTGAGAAATGGATTGCTCCTGTTTGATCCGGCACCGGCTGTTTTTAAATTTTCCCTTGTATGTGGCATACCGTTTTCCCATGGCATATCGTAAGGCGAAGCTGTGTAGTAACCCCCATTACTGATAGGTTGATCTCCTTCATCCTGATAAGCAAAATTGGCATTTATCCCCATATTTAAAAAATCAGTAACTGCAACATCGAGATTTAACCGCGAAGTTAAAGTTGTAAACTTATCGTTCACTTTAACCGACTCGCTATTAATGTAACCTACCGACCAATAATAAGAAACTTTATCTGTACGACCAGAAACACTAACATCGTAATCTTGTCTAAGTCCTGTCTGGAATAACCAATCCTGCCAATCGTAACCTTTGCCGGCAAGGTAATTTTCTTTTTCGTTTTGTTCGAAGCCAAAAGCATCGAGCCAAGCTCCTGTAATTTTGTTCGGATCTGTTTCGCCCGGTATCCCATTGGCAGAAAGCCAATCGGCTTGGTATTGAGATGGGACATTTTCATATTTATCATATTTCGACCAGGGATCCATTGTTAAACTGTTAATCGACTCGTTCATGTCTGTCAACCATCCCATTACTTCGTCTCCGGCCTTAAAACTACTAAGTCTTTTTGCCCCGGTAACAATGCCCAATTTTGCGCTTGCCCGAACAGTTGGGTTTCCCAATGCGCCTTTTTTAGTTGTAAAAACAATTACTCCGTTCGATGCACGAGAACCATAAATAGATGCAGAACTCGCATCTTTTAATACATCAACACTTTCGATGTCGTTAACATTAATTTCAGCTAAATCTCCATTAAAGATAACCCCATCGAGTACAATTAAAGGCCGGTTTGCTGCCTGTTCTGCTGCATTATTCGATTTAATTGTGTTGTCGCCCCTGATTGCAAATTCCGGAGTATTTTTTGCATTTGTACTGTATCCAACTTTTAGTCCGGGTACTGCTGAACGGAGTAATTCCTGAACGTTTGCCGGTTGATACTTAATGAGTTCTTCCGCTTTTACATTTACAATTGCACCAGTCAAATCTTGTTTCCTCGAAGTACCATAACCAATTGTAACAATCTCTTCCAAACCAATTGCATCTGTCTCCATCGTAATGTCAATTGTTGATTGATTGCCGATAGTAATTTCCTGAGTTTTCATTCCTACAAACGAAAACTGTAGTGTTGCACCATCGGGCAAATCAGAAATAGAATATTTACCATCAATGTCGGTAATTGCTCCATTGGTTGTTCCTTTTACAATTACCGTAACACCGGGAATAGGTGCACTGTCATTGTCAACAACCGTACCTGAAACGGTTTTCTGTTGAGCCATTGCTCCAAGTTGAGAAATAACAAAAATCCCAACCAAGAACGATTTTGCCAAGAGTATAATCCACCCTTGAAACAAAAAACTTCGTGTTGTCTTTTTTTTCATAAATTGATTTAGTTTAATGATTAATTAAATTTGAAAACTTTAGTATATTATATCACTCTTACATAGTTTTTAGAGTGAAAAATTCCATAGGCAAGAATTGTTTTAGTTATTGGTTTTGAATATTCGTTATCCCAAATATAAATACTGGATGGTCAAATTTAAACCAATCATAAATCAATAACTTCTTATATTTTATTAAAAAAAAATAGAATATTAACTTTATGATAAAAATCTATAATACAGAGACAATATTTAATGTATTATAATTGGCTCAATTAATTCTCGAAATTCCAAAAGGGAGCAATGACTATAAAATTCCTTTTATTCAATAAAAGATAGAGATTTATAACAAAGAATAAATGTTACTACTCAACAATACAAGTAAAACTCAAATCCATGGCTGTCAGCCCATTTTGTCATGATTTTTTGTTTAAGAAAAACAAAAATCTCACCAAAACTACTGATTCTCACTACATTTACCCCCAAGCTAAAGCACTGCCCGTCCCGCATGGCGGGAGGGTTATTGATAATCACTACTTTAAATCTGCTGAGTAGTAACAAATAAACGACTCAAAACAAATATTGATAAAGCTTTGTCTTTGAAAAACTTAATTGTTCTTTTTATTTCCCCCGAAAATCGAACCAAAGTTTTAATGGGTAATTTTCGTCATTATTATGGTACGATGAAATTCCTTTTTGACTTTGCGGCCCCAGTTTATCAGCCGTTTTAAATTTTGTGCCAATTGCCGGAATTTCGTATAAAAACGAAATATCGCCTTCGGGGAACGCAACAGTAGTTCCTTTACGCGGGAACTTTTGAGTTGCGGGTTTATACAACTGCATAAACAGGTTCGGGGTTTCGGAAATAATCAGGAACGGCGATTCGGTTGTTCCGATTTCGGCCCAGTAAATATTTCCGTGATATCCTTTAAATTCGGGATAAATCAGATGATTAAAACTTTCGCCGGTGACGGTATTGTTATACTCCTTTTCCCAAACACCAATGTTGCTCCCTTTTATCCGGTTTTTCCATACACGGTACGGGCCGCGCCCCATCCATTTTACCGATTTGCATTTCTCTTCGGGGTAATTAAACGATATTCCTATAAAATCAATATCCTTTAATTTTGTTTGCAACGGGGCTGCTTCCAGTTTTAATAACCCGTCTTTTTGCATTTCCCAATGAATGTGTTTCGGGTAATTATCGTAATAAATATCAAAAATAAAATCTCCGTTATTATCTATCTTCCATTCGGTTGCGGTAACTTTCGAATTAACTCCTGCCGGAACAGGCCCGCCTGAGAATGATATTTTACCGGTACTGTTTTTAATATTTTGAATGGTTCCGTTTTTCGTGCTAAAAGTAATTTCAATGTTATTGGTTGTGCAGGTAATCAGGTTGTTATTTTCTTTAACCCGAATTTCCGACTTTTCAGATGGAAGATTTTTAATAATTTCGGCGGCAATTCCGGCAGGTTGTTTTACCGGCCAGCTCCAGGTGTAAAGCTCTTTTCCATGCTGATTGGTAGCGGTAAACAGAAACAGGTCGGCAGTTTGGAGCGCGTTGCCACAATCTATTTTTATGGCGACAGTTGTTCCCGGTTCGGCATCGGGGCTTTCGGGGTTACCTGTTGCAACAATTTCAGAGTTACCCGAAACAGACGTTTTAACCAGTTTCCAATTGAATGAGCACCGGTTTAAATTGGTGTAGATAAATTTATTTTTCAGGAAAAGTTTACCGTTCCATTTTTTGTTGATGGTAACCGGTTCGATTTGTACCGGCGACCAGATTTCTTTAACGGTATAAAAACTGCCTTCCTTTTCGAGATGTGGTCCCAGAATTCCGTCGGGAGCGTGATTTTCGTCGGCATCGTAGTGGGTGCCTTTTTTGTCGGTCCGTAAAACTGCTTCGTCGGCAAAATCCCATAAAAAGCCGCCTGCCAGCAACGGCGATGTTTCGTAGTTACGCCAGTAATCTTCGAGCCCGGCACCGTGCCCGCCGTCGTATAACCCGTGTAAAAGTTCGGTTGGCATAAACGGGTCGTTGCCGTAAACAAAACGTCCGGCACCGAAACCGTATTCAGGATAGTGGTGCGTGTCGACTCCGTTATGCAGTAGCCATGGACAGATTACCGGGCGTTTTTGAATGTCGTAATGGTGCAGCCATTTTTCGTTTGCAAAGTTCCAGCCGCCCTCGTTTCCGTGGTCCCAAATTACAACACTCGGGTGGTTTTCATCTTTTAAAACCGCTTCTTTTATCAGTTTCGGGCCAACAATTGTATCGTATCCATCCTGCCAGCCGGTAATTTCATCTAAAACAAAAAGCCCCAATGAATCGCACAAATCGAGAAATCTTGCATCGGGTAAATAGTGCGACATCCGCACGGCATTCATATTCATCTCTTTTATTAGCCGAATGTCTTCGCGCTGGTTTTTGTCGCTTAAGCAACGCCCTGTTTCGGGGCGGAAAGAGTGGCGGCAGACACCTTTAAAAACTACTTTTTCGTTGTTGATATAAAACCCGTCGTGCCTGCGTAATTCAACCGTGCGGAACCCAATGCGCCTGGTTATTTTATGTAAAATTTCGTCTCCGTTTTTCAGTGTAATCTGCATATCATAAAGTGTCGGCCACTCGGGATTCCACGCTAAAATATTTTCAATTTTCCCTGAAACAGGTATTTCTGTTTCTCCTTTTTTTATTTGAAAAGTGACGGGTTCCCCTTTTTTGTTCCCTTCCAAATCAAACAAATCTATTGTAAGAGAATATTCCGTATTCGATTTATTCAGAACAATTAAAGCATTAAAAGTGCCGTTGGCTTTTGCATCGATTGCAGCCCTGTTTATATGAACCGGCGGTAAAATTTCGAGAAATACCGGGCGGAATATTCCCCCGAAAATCCAGAAATCGGCCTGCCGTTCGGCAGCATTAACCGATGTGTTTGCCGAGTGTTTGGCCACGTCAACTTCCAATAAATTCGATTTGCCGTATTTTAACAGTTTACTAATGTCGTATTTAAAACGGTAAAAAGCCCCCTGATGAATTTCTCCTGCCTGTTTTCCGTTTATCTTTACTTTTGTATCAGTCATTGCACCGTCGAAAACAATGTTTACGATTTTGCCTTTCCAGCTTTTCGGAACTTCGAAAGTGTGTTTATACAAACCGTGTTCCTTGCCAAGCTTTTTACTTTTATCTTTCCAGTCGTGCCCGTAATTGTAGATACCAAACCCCTGCAATTCCCAATTCGACGGGACATCGATTGTTGTCCACTTCCCGCTGTTTTGCCCGTCGGTACAGTAAAAATCCCACTTTACGGTATTGGCGGCATCGGTTCCCGACAGGTAAACAATTTCAGTATTTTGCGAAAAACCTGTCCCTAAAACTCCAATAAAAAATAACGCTAAAACGACCTTTAAAAATTTCATGATATTTAATTTGAAATAATTCTTAAACCCAATTTATAAAACAATTCCGACATCCTTATAACCTATTTTAAAAGTTCAATTCCAAAAATTAAATGCGAGTTATTTACAAGTGCGTGAACGAGTGCGGCGTAAAAAACATTTCGGGTTTTAATATAGGTGTAACCGTACGCCCAGCCGCCAATACTTGCCAGCCCCACAAAAATAATCGACCCCGAGTGAAAATGCACCAACCCGAAAATTACGCTGGTAATTGCCAGTGCAGTATAAGTTCCGCTTTTTGCAATGTTTAACCGCTCTATTGCAAAGGCCGCGGCAAATAAAAATATTGTAGTTGTTGCCGGAAACCAAAACAGGTTTCCTTTCATAAAATAACCAGTTGCTAGCGCGAGCAGCAAAAGTATTGCGCCACCCCATTTCCAGAAAGTTTTCCAATTGTTGGTTTGTGCAATTCGTTTGGCAAGCATATTTTGCAAAAGCCCCCTGAAAAAGAGTTCTTCGAAAAGCGCGGTATGCAAAAATACCTGTAAAATACTTGCTCCTATTGTGGTTAACAGTACAAGTAAAACGGTATCGTGCCCAACAAATTTAAAGAAATCGACAGCGTAGCCAATCATAAAAACAAAGGCGTAAAAAACTAGCCATACCCAAATGGCGGTCCATAAATATTTCAGTTTGAAAACGGGGTAAAATCCTACATCATTTAAATTTCTGACAACAACAAAAGCGTAAACAACGGCCAGCATAATTACAATTCGATATACCGAATCGAAGCCACCACCCGAAAACGGCAGGCTTGTTTCGGGCGAAAATTTAACCAGTGTTGTGGGGAGCAAAAACAGGGTAAAAGTTGCAAAATCGAGCCAGTTTAGTTTTTCACTCTTTTCTGTTCTTGCTACAAAAACAAGTGTCGGAAAATAAATCAGAAAAGGCAACATAAAAACGGTGCCCTGAAATGGATTTTGCCCGTGAATAAAAATATAAGTGTAATAGAGAATGATAAGTGCTGTCGGGAAAATTACCGCCCGGTTTATATTCGATTTTATATATTGGTTTAAAAATTTTGCCGTCTCTTTTTTCCCGATTGAAAAAAACATAAAATAGAGCAGCATAAAATATACCGAAGCAATTAAAATTTCGGTAACAGGATTTTCGCTTTGGATATTCCAGATAAAATACGCTGTAAATGTTAAAGTTAAAATTGCACTCTTTAATAGTTCCCGTTTCATTTGTATCTATTTTTTATAACAACTTTTTTCCTGAATATTTAATAATCTTGTCGGCTTCTGTTTCGGAATTCATTTCTGTTCCGTGTTTTTTTCAACCCGGATAATGCTGAAAGTCCGGCTTTTTTACGGGCGAAACAAGTACGCAGATAACATTATTGTGATAAACCTGTAAACTGATAAATCCGTTATTTGTATGGTAAACAATTCCGTGTTTATTCTTTTTCATTCCCGAACCAAATTAATGTTTGCTAACAGAAAAACGAAAAGTAAAAGGTTGCCCTTCATAATTGTTTTTAATGTTTAATTATTTCTGCTTAACTCCTTCATATAAAAGTTAGGATACAACACATCGTGTACTTTTTCAACAATAATATTTTCGGTTAAGTTGAAGGAGTCTTTTAGCCGAATGTCTTTCGACGATGCACCGATACGGATTTCGTAATCGCCTTTATCGGCCACCCAGGCACTTATTCCGCTCCGGAAAGAAGCGAGTGAGCGTTCATTCAAATTAAACGAAAGTTGCTGGCTCTCTCCGGGTTTTAACAGTTTTGTTTTGGCAAATCCTTTTAGCTCCTGTACCGGTTTTTCGATTTGAGCAGCAGGTGTCGAAAGATATAACTGAACAACTTCTTTTCCCGCTACTTCGCCTGTGTTTTTAACGGTTACAGTAACTTTTAGTTCCGATTCGAATATTGTACTACTCAATTTTAACCCCGAGTATTTAAATGTTGTGTACGACAATCCATAACCGAATTCGTATGCAGTGGGAACATCAAATGAGTCGTAGTAGCGATATCCCACATAAATTCCTTCTTTGTAAAACGAGTTGACCGGATTATTGGCAGGCTCTCCCGGGAATGTTTCAGCAGAAGGAACATCGGCATATTTTAAAGGAAATGAATCGGGTAGTTTTCCCGACGGGTTAACTTTTCCGGAAATGATATCGGCAACTGCATTTCCGCCTTCCTGACCGGGTAACCAGGCCAAAAGAATGGCATCCGGGAAATCGCGCCAGGTTGTTGTTTCCCAAACTCCGGGAACATTTAAAACCACAATTACTTTTTTCCCGGCAGAGTGAAATATTTTGCTGACATTTCGTACAAGGTCAATTTCTGTTTTTGTTGTTGGAAGATAGCCGTTTTCGTAATTTTCGCCCGCACTTCGTCCCAGCGTAATAATTGCAACATCTGTTTCCGACTCATATTTTTTTATCTCTTTTTCCGAAACAGCTTTCTCTTTGCTAAAAGCCACGAGTCTGTTTTTAAAGTGCGGCGGTGCCTGATTGCCCACAATTCCGTTGTCTTTACGCATTTTCGGATTATTAAAATAGTCGGGTACAATGTTTTCCCGTTTTATTTTTCTGACGTAATCTTCGTAATATTTCTCCATCACTTTCGAAACTTCAAAACCTGCATTTTTTAGTCCTTCGTTTACCGATACGGCGTATTTATAACTTCTTACCGTTCCGCTTCCCGTTCCGAAATGGATGAGGTTATACGATGTTTTTCCGAACAGAGCAACCTTTTTTTCGCTTTTTAAGGGGAGTGTGTTGTTGCTGTTTTTTAGCAAAACCATACCTTCGGCAGCGGCCTGCCCGGCAATTTTGGCGTGCGCTTTTAAGTCGGGTTTTAGCGAGGGGGCGTACCCTTTCATTCCGGGAGAGTTAAGTTTTAATTTTATGTTGTACACTAGGTTTTTATCGAGGGTACTCTCATCGAGCGTTTTATTTTTCAGGGCTGTACTAATTTCATTAAACTCATCTTTATTGCCGCTCATAATCAGGTTTATTCCTGCCCGCACCTGCGCAACGGCATCTCCGTAATGCATATCGAAATCGGTCATAAAAAGCCCGTCGAAACCCCATTCGTTACGTACAATTTTTTTGATAAGGTCGGGATTTTCGGCAGTGTAAAAACCATTTACTTTGTTGTACGAAGTCATTATTGCAGCGGGGTGGCTCTCTTTTACGGCAATTTCAAATCCACGTAAATAGATTTCGCGAAACGCTCTTTGGCTAATTACGGCATTGTATTTTCGCCGGTTCGATTCCTGATTGTTTCCTACAAAGTGTTTTAATGTGGTCCCCACTCCATTGGCTTGAATTCCGTTAACTATTGATGCAGCCATTTTTCCCGAAAGCAGCGGGTCTTCGGAGTAATATTCGAAATTGCGCCCATCTTTCGGATTGCGATGAATGTTTAACGCGGGCATCAAAACCAAATCATAATCGTACTCTAATAACTCATTTCCAAAAGCATCGCCAATTTTATTTACAATTTCGGTATTCCAGGTGGCGGCAAGGCAAGTCGAAGTTGGGAAAGCTGTTGTGTAGGTGTAATTTTTTGCCCCTTCGGGTGCTGCATTTTTGTTTATCCCCGACGGCCCATCGGTAAGTGCCGTTGTTTTTATATTCAAACGGGGAATTATCATCTTCGAATTCCGGTTGGCAATGGGAACTTCGGTTTTAACCCCTTTGTTTTCTTTTACAGCTAAAAACCTGCCATCGCCGACAATTAATCCCACTTTTTCTTCGGTAGTTAAAGCATCAATAATTGTTTGTGCTTTTTTGTCCGGTGCTGTTGCGGTGCTGTTGTCGTATTTTTTTGTTGAACAAGATTGTGTTGCCAACAGGATGGAAACAAGGATAATACTTCCGTAAAAAAACTTTTTTAAATGCATTTTGTCTGTTTTTTTGAATGTTCTGAATGTTCTCTTTTTATAACTTTTTTTAATAAAACTGAATGTGTTTACAGGTACATTTCTAAAATGTAGTCCAGTCAATTTCAGTTGTTTTTCCACCAATAATTTTTTCGAAAGCAAAACCTTCTCCTTGCAAAGTCCGTTCATCATTTCCGGTTTGCTGGTACTGAATTATCATTCGTAAAGGGCTTTTAAAAATATGAATTTGTAAAAAGCCGCTTATTATTCCGTGCCCCACCGAGCCGGTATTAAAAGTCACTGCCGAATTCTCCGGGTCGGTTATCCGCAAATCGTATTTTTTATACCGGTGTGTTGTGGCATCAAGAATCAGGTCGGCTTTTGCAAGCAACTCTTTCCGGTGTTTTTCATTGAGTAAATCGACCCACCCGGCGGTATGTGCAAGTACAATAATTATATCGTTATCGGTTTTTTCGATTTTGTTTAAAACTTTAAACAGGTATTTGCGCGAAGCGTGGCCAAATGCAAGAAACGGTATCGGCGGCATATCGGAATAGTGTAACTGAATAATATGTATTTTTATTCCGGAATGCTCTTCCACAGCATAATATTCGCATCTGTTTCTCCTTATTTTTACATTCGGTCTTTTACTCAATTCTACCGAGTCGAGTATCGGGGCACCTGCTCCCCAGTCGCCTTGTCCCAGTCCCCAATAATCGTTTTCGCCATCGGCAACATTCGGGTAAAAGTGGTTGTGCCAAAGGGTGTCGGTTCTAATCAGTTCCAAAAAATTAGCGGGCCAGCCCGATTTTATATGGTCTCCCAGTCCGATTATAAATTTATCTCCGGCTTCTTTTATCCACTTGTCGCAATGCGCCATATCTCTGCTTTCAACTGAGCTGCCTTTATTGTCGCTCATTACTGAAAAACTGAATGCGGCATTTTTGTCGAGCGTTTTAATATCAATCTGCCCAAACGACGGTAAGACCACGGTTATCAGAAGAATGGAAAACGAAATTATTTTTATAGCGTGCTTCATATAATTATAATTTTATTGGTATTCGATACACCCCGCCTAACGGTTGGTAGGGTTACTATATATTCATATACAATTTAGTTTAATACATCAAAGTCAAATCCTTACAACTCTCTCAGGGTGAGTAATAAAAATATTATTCCTCAATATACTTCTCCTTTTGTGCCGGCTCAAATAAAACCATTAACTCCCGGCATATAAGTTTTATGCATATAATTTCCATACTCGTTTTATTGTTTGTCAATTAATTTATAGTGATACGATTCGCCCCAAATCATTAAAATTGAAGGGAAATCGGAATTTAGCAGTGCTTTTAGCGATGGCTCGGAGAAACCGGTGTCGCCCCAAAACGGGTCGCGGTCGTAAATTTTATGACCGAGTTCGTTGGCGTGTCCTATAAAAACCATCTTCGGATTAAATCCTTTTGTTATCCTG
>Ga0256913_10000800_pt1 | contig 16332 bp, 17 predicted proteins | sample Axial_MatmetaG_FD_185970 | JGI IMG/M metagenome (GOLD analysis project Ga0256913, IMG submission 185970) | Deep-sea worm associated microbial mat communities from Axial Seamount, Juan de Fuca Ridge, Pacific Ocean - Axial_Mat | ecosystem: Environmental > Aquatic > Marine > Oceanic > Microbial...
AGTAAATGAGTCCCCTTCGGCCATCAACTTCATTCCATCATATATATCTCCCTTAAACATGGGCTTAATGATTGGAAACTCAAATTTGTTTTCCAGGGTTTTACTATCAAATAGGGTAGTATCTTTCAGATAATAACGCATTTTAACAGTAACGTAATCATTTAAATGGGGTTTTAAAGTATCGCCACTTTTTTGATGGATTTTATACCACACGCTATTCTCACCCTTTTCAAATCCTTTAAACTTATTGTTGGAGCATGAGGCAAAAAGCATCATAAACAATACAACGATTAACAACTCTTTTTTTTGCATAATTAATGATTTACATATTATCTAAAAGCAAAATAGTGACCAACAAAAGCTGATCACTATTTTAATATCTCTTAAGTTAAACTTATTTACTACTAGTAAAATCAATTAGTTCAACATCAAATACCAACGGTGCGAATGGAGGAATTACACCACCTGCGCCTCTGCTACCATATCCTAATTTTGAAGGGAAAACAAGTTTTGCTTTGGTTCCCTTTTTCAACATGGCAATACCTTCGTCCCAAGCTGTAATAACCTGATGCTGACCAAGTACAAATTCGAATGGCTGACCTCTGTCTACAGAGCTGTCAAATTTTGTTCCATCCAGTAAATAACCGGTATAATGAACTTTAACTTTGTCACCAGCCTGAGGCTTAGGGCCATTTCCTTCTTCGGTAATAACAACAAACAACGAATCTGCTGTAGGCTCAACAGTAATATTGTTGTCTTTCAAATACTTTTCTAATTTTTCTTTTTCTTCCATTTTATCTTTCTTTAATTGTTCTTCAACTTTTTTCTGCTCCTCTAATAGTTTTTGTTCCCTTTCAGCTTTGGTTTGAATATCCAACATCTTGATTTCAAAGACAATGGTTTTTATATCTTTTAGCTCTTCAGGAACAGGTCTTTTAAAGAGTTTTAAGAATACTGAGTCGGCATCACATTTAAAAATTGCACTGTCACCAACACGCATCATGCCCAAACCTTCATAAATATCTGCCTGATGAACCGATTTCATCATAGGAAGTTCCATAGGCCTCGAAATGTTCTTACTGTCAAACAGTAATGAATCATTCAACTCTAAAGCACGGTATTTCATTACAATAGTCATCCAGTCATCAATCTTAGGTGTATCACCTTTTCCTGATTTATCAACGATTTTATACTGAAGACCGGTTTTTGAGGTTTGCCATTTACCTGTAGTATCGTTACAGGATGATAACAGAGTAGCTGAAACCATTAAAGCTGCTACCCATAAAGTAAATTTAATTTTCATTTTATTACATTTTAATAAACTAATACCTTTTTTAATTTTGGTATTCTGAATTATAATTATTTAATATCAATTAATTCAACATCGTATATAACAATGGCTCGTTTCGGAATTCTGTCACCATCGCCATTCAAGCCAAATGCCAGATGAGATGGAAGAATAAAATGTGCCTTGTCGCCTTTATGCAAAAACAGAATGGCTTCTTCCAGCCCTCGCTCTACCCCGCCATGTCCTACTTCAAACACTTTTTTACCGAGTACATCTGAAGTATAAATCAAATTACCATTAATCAAAAATGTTTTATAGTTAAGTACAACATGATCTCCTTTTTTTACAGTCTGACCGGTTCCTTGTTTATACACTTCGTACCTTAACCCGGTACCTGTAGTTTTCATTTTCCAACGGTGACGACGTACATAACCGTCAATCTCTTTGTTTTCAGCTTCAAGCAGATAACGATTTACCTTTTCCATTGATTTACCAACAGTCTCCTTTTTCACGTTTTTCTTTGCTGCCAAATATCCCGATTGTTGATTGCTATCGCATGACACAAACGCAATTCCAACTGTTATTAGTAATGATACTATTAAAACTCTCATCTCAATAAGATAATTTATAATCCAATTCATTCTTTAATTCTTCCAGGGCTGATTTAATCTTGTCAATGGTTTGATGCACTGTATCATTTGTTTGACCTCCGGCAGCATTTCGATGACCACCTCCCTGAAAATTGGCCCTGGCAAGATCATTAACTGAAAAATCGCCTTTCGATCTGAATGAAAGCCTGACTTTTCGCTCCTTCTCAGTAATTAACACCGACACATTAACACCATCCATCGACAACGGAAAATTAACAATCCCCTCAGTATCACCTACCTGATAATTAAACCGATTGAGGTCTTCCTTAGTAAGGTAGATAACTGCAGCATGCAGATCAGGCCATACCAACATCCTCTCAGATATGGCATATCCAAGCAAACGTAAACGATGTTCGGTAAATGTATCATAAACCAGACGGTGAATCTTCTCGGTATCAATACCTTTTTCAATCAAAGCCGCTGAAACATAATAAGTTTTGGCATTATTGCTGGCAAAACTAAATGAACCGGTATCCGTCATTATAGAGGTGTAAATAGCCGCTGCAATATCTTTATCCAGTAAATCCAGATCACCCATCATCTCCATAAAATCGAAAACCAGTTCACCGGTTGATGATGTTTTCGTGGTAGATAAATAATAGTCGAAGCCCTCTTCCGGTTCGATATGATGATCAATCATAAACTTCTTTCCCGAAGCAGCTTTCACAAATTCAGCCACTTGGCCTGCTCTGCTAAATGCATTATAATCCAGTGATAAAACCATTTCAGCTTCCTGCAGAACCTTTTTTGACAGCGCTGATTTTCTTTCGAAAATAATAATCTCTTCACTTCCGGGTATCCATTTATAAAAATCGGGGAATTTATTCGGTGCCACAGCCTTTACATCATGACCCTTCTTTCGCAGATAATGCAACATGGCAACAGTTGATCCAATGGCATCGCCATCAGGATTCATATGCGTTGTAAGCACAATCTTCTTTTTGCCTGATAAAAAGTCTTTTATCTCTCCTACTTGGTTGTCTGTTAGCATAGAATATCTAAAAAAAAATCGATTGGCAAATATAACCAATTAGAAGTCGAATTATTATTTATGGGCAACTATTGCCGTTAAAAGTTGTTAAGCACTGGTAATTAAAGATTAAAAATAATACAACAACCGTAATAATATTAAAACAAACATGACTAATCAGTATTATTAGTTAATGGCATTTGTGGCTTTCTTTGTGAAATATCTATTACACAAAGCCTGCCTGGATACTGCAAACGGGCAAACCCATGATATAATTACTTTTTGCAAACTGAATAGTTACAAACAGACAATTATTCATTGTTAAATAAATTCTACTATTTTTGCGCAAATTTTTAACAAGATAATAGATATGTCAACAAACATCACATTCACCATGATTAAACCCAAAGCCGTTGAAAACGGACATATTGGGAACATTTTAGCCAAAATTATCGAAGGCGGTTTTAGTATTAAAGCCATGAAATACCTGCGCTTAACAAAAGTACAGGCAATGGCCTTTTACGAAGTTCATAAAGAACGTCCTTTTTATAACGATTTAACCGAATTCATGTCATCAGGCCCAATTGTAGCCGCAGTTCTTGAAAAAGATAATGCTGTTGAAGATTACAGAAAACTTATTGGTGCTACAAACCCGGCTGATGCTGCCGAAGGAACTATTCGCAAACTTTACGCTACATCAATTGAAGCTAATGCCGTACATGGTTCAGATAGTGACGAAAATGCACAAATCGAAGCAAGTTTCTTTTTCTCTCAATTAGAGATGCACTAAAAACAACATTGAGAACTTCAATTAAAATTAATCCTTATTAGGTTTAAATATTTTGAATTCTCCACTTTTGTAGAAAAATATTATTTTTTCAATTTCAGAATCCCCGTTATCATCAGATAATGGGGATTTCTTTTTTTCCTTTAAAACAGGAATTGTTGGTTTTTTGTCAACCTTTGATTGTTCCAACATTTCTTCAGAAACATTGTTCTTAAAATCTGAAATCGTATTTTTGACAATTCCATTCTGTTCATTTTTCTGTTCAACAGCAATTATTTTTCCCTTACCCAACAACAACCAATCGGTATTAATTTCACTATATCGATGTTTAACTTTCAAAACAAAATCCAAACTTGGTTTATTCCTTCCCGACATAATGTGAGATAAAGCCGATCGCTGAATACCAATTTCTGTTGCAAACTGAGCGGCTGTTAAATTGTAATGCCTCATTATCTGTTCTATTCTCTGTTTCATTTTTGTCCTGAATTTGTTTACAAATATAACTGTAAATTGTAACATCTGTAAATTTTTCATTTCATTTTTTTGTTAACAATTGTAAATACCATTATTTATTAAAGGTTATTCTATACATTATATCTTTATTACTTGCTGTACACCTATTTATATTGTTATTTATGATTGTTTTTCGAGGTAATTTGTTCAATATTTATATTAAAGTATTTTATTGTTGCCATTATTTATAACACTGGTATTGCATATTTTATATTGTTTATAACTATCTTTTGTAACTTTAAGCAAAAAGGGGTTATCCATACATTTTGTTACAATTGTACATAGTCAATAAATTCAGGTATTTAGAAGTTATCCTGAAAATGTTGTTACATATGTAAACTTTCACTATTAAAATTTTCTACTAAAGAAACCTTAACCAAAATCCCACTGTGTAGTCAAAAATTGCTTGACTTTTCGTGCTAAAAAAAACTCCTCCTCTACCCCACTAAAAAAAATCTAATTATTACTTGACATCTGTTCCAAAATAAATTAGTTTTGCATTCTGAACATATGTTCATAACATTGAAATTATTAATCTAAAATAAAAAAGGAGGTTACTATGCCAAGAGGTGATAGAACAGGTCCGATGGGTGAAGGCCCGATGACCGGATTAAAAAGAGGTAATTGTGCAGATAGCACAACAACAGGTTTTGGAATGGGAAGAGGATTTGGAAGAGGTTTTGGTTTTAGTCGCGGAAGAGGTTTTGGATGGAGATGGCAGGATGAGAGCAACAAGGCTACTGAGGAAGCTTCACTCGAATCTACCATTGAAGTTCTCAAAAACCAATTAAAGAATTTCGAAGGCCTTTTACAAAAGCTGAAATCTCAGGAGTAGCTGTACAAAAACCATCCTGAGATAATCTCTCAGGATGGTTTTTATAATTTTGCAACTTCTTATATCATTTAGCTGTTTAATAAAACTCCAATATAAAACAATTGAAAATATAACTCAATGATAGAAATAGCTATTGCCAGCGGTAAGGGTGGCACAGGAAAGACTACCCTATCGGTGAATCTGGCAAGTTTACTGGCTTCTCAAGAGGCTTTTGATAAGATTATTATTTGCGACCTGGATGTGGAAGAACCCAATTCGGGTCTTTTTCTTAATGGTGACTTGATTCATAAGGAAGTGAAGTACCGCATGGTACCACAATGGGATGAAGAGAGATGCACTTTATGTAAAAGGTGTGCCAACATTTGTGAGTTCAATGCCATTGCATTTTTAGGAATCAGCGTGCTGGTATTCCCTGAATTATGTCATTCATGCTATGCCTGCTCAGAACTTTGCCCCGAAGACGCCCTGCCAATGGTTGAACACCGGATGGGTGAACTCAAACATTATAAAGTTTCAGACAAACTGGAATTCATCGAAAGCAGATTGGATATAGGAGTTGAACAAGCGGTACCATTAATTGCTTCCTCTCGTGAATATGCCAGAAACATAGCTACCGAAAACACCTTATTAATATATGATGCACCTCCGGGAACTTCCTGTCCTGTAATTGAAGCGGTTAAAAACACAAAAAAAACAATACTCATTACCGAACCAACTCCCTTTGGGCTTCACGACCTGACACTTGCCGTTGAAACCATGCAAGAAATGAAACAACCCTTTGGTGTGGTTTTAAACCGGTCGGGTGAAAATGACAACAAGGTTGATGAATACTGCAATACAAATAATATCGAAATGATTGGAAAGATTCCGTTTATGCGTGATGCCGCTGTTGCTTATTCAAATGGTAAGCTAATGATCGATTCAATTCCTGAAATTAAAAACGCGATAACCACCATTGCGAACAATCTGTTAAAGGAGGCTGCCCTATGAAAGAAGTAACGGAAATTGTAGTCATATCAGGCAAAGGAGGAACCGGGAAAACATCACTTACTTCATCCTTTGCTGTATTGGGCGGCAGCAGCATGGTCGTCGCTGATTGTGATGTGGACGCAGCAGACATGCACTTGCTGCTAAACCCAACCATACTTCACGAAGAGGACTTCTACAGTGGCAAAACAGCCGTCATCGAAACAGAAGGCTGCGTTCATTGTTTCAAGTGTAAGAATGTGTGCAGGTTCGATGCTATCCATGTTATTAATGGTGATTTTGTTGTGGATGAACTCAACTGCGAAGGATGCAGCTATTGTTACCACATCTGCCCTACTCATACTATTAAGATACCCGATGCACTTTCGGGAAAGTTTTTTATCTCTAAATCACGGTTGGATAATACACTGGTTCATGCCCGGCTAAAAATTGCAGCCGACAACTCCGGTAAGTTGGTAACCAAAGTAAGGGATGAAGCCAAAAGAGTGGCTGCAGAAACCGGTAAGAAAGTAATTTTAGTTGATGGCCCTCCGGGGATTGGTTGTCCTGTAGTTGCCTCACTCACCGGTACTGATTTTGCTGTAATTGTAACTGAACCAACAGTCTCCGGCTTGCATGATTTGCAAAGAGTGGCTGAACTGGTAGCAAAAATGAAAATTCCTGCCGGGGTAATTATCAATAAATCAGATTTGAACCTGGAAATGAGTGGAAAAATTAAAAATGCTGCTAAAGAACTAAACCTTGCATTAATAGCTGAACTACCTTACGATGAAGTTTTCACAAAAGCGATAACTCAAGGCAAAACCATTGTTGAATACGACCATGGTAATATTGAAAAGAAAATTAAAAATAGTTGGAAAAAAATTATGGAATTATCCATTAAAGAACAATAGATTATAAATTAACCAAACAAAAATTAAGAATATGAAAATTGCATTTTCAGCACAGGGCGAAGGATGGGAAGCCCTGGTAAACCAAAAATTTGGCAGAGCAACAGGCTTTGCTCTTTATGATGTTGCCAACGACAAACTGACCTATCACAGCAACGGCTCAAACCTGAATGCTGAACACGGTGTAGGAATCCAAACTGCACAATTTGTAGCTTCATTAGGAGCAAATAAGGTTGTAACAGGCGGCAATGTAGGACCCAAAGCAACCGAAGTACTTAACAGAGCCGGTATTGAAATAGTTGAATTTGTTGGTGAAGTACCAATAAGAGAAGCTTATAATAAAATCAAAAACACATAACTTCGCAAACACAATAATAGTATAGGTAAACAATGGCAATAAGTTCGCTATTACTTGCAATTCCAAAATAATATATGTAACTTTACGAAATGTGAAACCAATAAATAATTAAAGCTATGTATCAATTAAGAAAGTATCATGGAGAACGCGTACAGTCATTGACGTATGCTGATGACAAACAGGAATTTTCGGTAGGAATTATTGCTCCCGGAGAGTATGAATTTGGTGCAATAAAAAAGGAGATCACCACGGTAACCTCAGGAGAAATCAACGTTTGGGTTGAAGGAAACAATCGCTGGGTTGCCTATCACAAAGGAGATACCTTTGATATTCCTGCTCACAAAAATTTTAAGTATAAAGTGAACGAAGTAAGTTCCTATATTTGCTACTACGAATAACAAAATTATTAGCGTGAGAAGTAAAGAAGATATTTTCAGATTAGCATCAAAAGTTAAAGATGCCAATGAAGTTGAAGTACTATTAACTGATTTAAATAAATGGCTTGATAAAGAGCCGGGTGATATTGTATTGCTGGAGCACAGGGGAGCTCTGTATGAAAAGCTCCAGCAGTACAGTAAAGCCATCAACGATTACAAAAAGATTTTGGAAGGAGAACCCGGTCACAAGCAAGCCATCACAAAAATTGAGATGCTCTCGACTATTCTTCGATACACCAACACCGACATTTATGCCAGCCCAAATACCAATTTAGACCCCTGGATGGAGTAGTAAGCCGGGTTTACCATAAGTTCTTTTAAAAAGACTATTTTTGCAGCAGCAAAAATAAAATCATTATGGCATTAATTCATTCTTTTGAGAAAAGCGGTAATACGCTGTTTAAACATCGTGGCGAGATTCCAATCATATTATTCATTGCTGCTATTCCGGTAGTTTATTTTACCAACACCTCTTATTTATCAATCAACTCGAAAGAGATTATTACCTGGGTTGCTATAGTATTAAGTATCCTGGGTTTTATTATCCGCGCCATTGCCATAGCCACCACGCCTAAAGGAACCTCCGGAAGAAATACTAAAGAGGGACAGGTTGCCGAATCGTTAAACACAACAGGTATCTACTCAATGGTTCGCCACCCACTCTATCTTGGCAACTATTTTATGTGGATAGGCATCGTTCTTTTTTCGTTTAACTGGGCATTTGTTATTATTGTAAGTCTGCTTTTCTGGCTCTATTATGAACGCATCATGTTTGCTGAAGAACGCTTTCTGGAAAGGAAGTTTGGCGATGCTTATATGAAGTGGGCTAATAAAACTCCTGCCTTCCTCCCTTGTTTTAAAAAGTATATTAAAAACGTTGTTCCTTTTTCATTTAAAAGTATTCTCCGAAGGGAGTACTCAGGCGTGCTTGCAACTGTAACAGGCTTTGTTTTTATCGATGATCTGCGTCGCTATTTTACATCCAACGTTTTTGAACTAAAAACAACAGCCCATTATGTTTGGGTAGCAACCCTTATCATGGTTATTATTCTCCGTAGTTTAAAGCATTATACATCCATCCTTACCGAAGCGGAGCGCTCATAATTCCCTGAAATGAAAAAATACGGGGTTCACATAGTGGCCATTCTTGCCATGCTCTTTTGGGGCATGTCATTTATTTGGTCTAAAATAGTTCTGGAAACCTATTCTCCCGTAACCACTATTTTTTTCAGGCTCATCATTTCGGTTCTGGCGATGTTCCTCTTCGTATTTATTACAAAACAAATAGAGGTTATCAAAAAGAAGGATTTAAAAATCTTAATCCTTTCATCCATTTTTAATCCGTTCCTTTACTTTATTGGCGAAAATTTTGGATTACAAAATGTATCAGCTTCACTTACTTCCGTGATTATTTCCACCATTCCGGTAATCACACCGTTTATTGTCATCTTTTTTTATTCCGAAAAAATCACTAAGCTGAATATACTGGGATTGATTCTGTCATTTATCGGTGTTCTGATTATTATCTTTTCCGACAGTGAAAAACTGGAAGGAAACTTTGTTGGTATTGCTCTACTGTTTATGGCAGTAATCTCTGCAATTTTCTACACCATCTTTGTTAAAAAACTCAGTAATAATTATAAAGCCATCACCATTGTTGCCTGGCAAAACCTTTTTGGAATCATTCTGTTTCTACCCCTTTTCCTCTATTTTGATTTCAACGAAGTTATACATATTACACCCGACTACAAGACTCTGTTCTCATTGGCCATGCTTGGCATACTTGCCTCATCAGCTGCATTTATCTTTTACACCTATGCCATTAAACTACTGGGCATCATCAAAACTAACCTTTACACCAACCTTGTTCCGGTTTTTGCTTTTATCTTTTCTTTCATTATTTTGGGTGAAACAGTAACCCTCTTAAAACTCTCGGGTCTAATTATTGTTTTACTCGGCGTTGTGCTTTCGGAAAGCAATCGGTAAAAAATTATGAGTTCTTCTAATTAGAAAAAGTTTTATTTTACAAAAGCCCTCCTCACCCTTTCTTTGCCTTGCGCGGCTTGATTACTTTTTTAATTTTATCGATAGTAACCGAGTGTTCTTCTGTTCCAACCTGGCCCAACAGAAAACCCAGTGGTTTCAACCGTTCGATATTATCACTTAAAACCCTTATCACAGCAACAAACGGAACAGCAATAAACATTCCCGGTAATCCCCAGATAAAGCCACCAAAGGTTATGGCCAGAATAATCATAAACGGGTTAATATTAACATGCGAACCTACAATATTAGGAGTGAGTATGTTGTTTTCGGTAAACTGAACTACAATAAACTGAAGAAAAACCAAAAAAGTATATTTAGGGGAATCCATGGTAAACACAGCAATAAAAAGAGGAAACAAATAACCGATAATGGTTCCGTAGTAAGGTATAAAATTCATAATAGCTGCAAACAAACCCAACAACAAAGCAAACCGAAGTCCGATAATTAAAAACCCCAAACTATTTATTACCACTAAAATAGTAACTACAAAAAACACACCCGTAATATAATGAACAGCCACCGTGTTAACCTCGTCAATAATTTTTTCAGCTTTATCATGGTTTTCGGCAGGAATAAGCATCAGCATAAAATTTCTGAATTTATTCCGATAATAAAGCAAAAAGAAAACATACACCGGCATTATAAAGATGGTGAACAGCGTATTGAAAGTAGTTCCAAAGGCAGTATTTAAAAACTCTACACTATTGGAAAGCGCATTTTCAATTAATCCCAAAGCCGTGCTCTTAAGCTCCCCCGACTCTATTCCCATCATACTTTCAATCGAAGCAAAAATATGGTTGATGTTCTGAGAAGCTTGATGCTTCATGGCAGGTATATCAGTCAGAAACTGCGATAACTCCTTGTAAATAAACAATCCCACACCATACACTAAACTCAGCCCCATCAAAATACTGATAATATTGGCCAGAATACGGGGGGCTCCTTTCTTCTCAAAAAAGTTAGCCACGGGAAATAAAAAATAAGCAAACAAAACTCCCAGTACAATGGGACGCAAATAAAACTTAAACTCAGAAAGGATATAGTATGTCAGCCAAAGGAATAGTAAAGTAACGGTGACATTAAATAATAATGGAAATCGTATTTTGTTGGCGGTTCTTTTCATAATCAGAAAAGCTTTTCTAAGGCAAATTTAGTAAGGATTTCCGATATAAATCACAATTTAACTATTTTTACAAGGTTTATTAGCTTTGATAGCATTACTGCTGAAGCAGGTTTAGAATTAAAGAATTAATTATGGCAACAGGACCAAAAAAGTTTGGTGCATTCTCAGGAGTATTTACTCCCTCTATCTTAACCATACTCGGCGTTATCATGTATCTTCGTTTGGGGTGGGTTGCCGGTGTGGCCGGTGTTACCGGAATTATTGCCATTATCCTGCTTGCTCACGTAATTAGTTTCACAACCGGTTTAAGTATTTCGTCCATTGCCACCGACAAAAAAATAAAAGCCGGTGGAATCTATTACATTCTTTCACGTTCGCTTGGGTTGCCCATGGGAGGATCAATAGGCATAACCCTTTTCGTGGGAACCGCCCTAAGCATCTCATTATACATTATTGGTTTTACCGAGAGTTTTCTTTCTATACCTACCATACAAGGGTGGACAGAAGCCATTGGCCTTTCTCCTGACAGTTTGAACACAACGAGGATAATTGGTACAGCAGTACTGATTATTTTAGTCATCATTGCATTTATCAGTACCGAGATTGCCATCAAGACACAGTTCCTTATTCTGACAGCCATTGCTCTTTCGCTGATTTCCATCTTTGTTGGATTTTTTACACATAGCGACTTATCCCCGCAAATGGCCGACATTGACTACTCCCCTTTCAAAGATTTCTCGTTTGAAGTTGTCTTCGCAGTATTTTTCCCGGCTGTAACGGGTTTCACTGCCGGCGTAGCCATGTCGGGCGACCTAAAAGACCCTAAAAAGGATATTCCCAAAGGAACCATGTGGGCGATAATCATTGGATTTATTGTTTACCTGATACTGGGAGTCAGCTTTGTATTGCTTGTTGACAAAGATCTGTTGCTTAACGATTATAATTTCTTATTGAAACTTGCATGGATACCGGCACTGGTGATTGCCGGAATATGGGGAGCAACATTATCTTCAGCATTGGGTGGCATCCTTGGCGGGCCACGCATTTTACAAGCCATTGCCAACGACCATATAGTACCTAAACTTCTTGGCAAAGGTTATGGCGTAAGCAACGAACCCAGGAATGCACTGATTTTTACCTTTATCTTGTCAGAACTCGGTATATTAATCGGTGACCTTAACATTATTGCCGGGATTGTTACCATGTTTTATTTGACGGCTTACGGCTTTATCAACCTTGCTTTTGCACTTGAGAAATGGGCTAGCTCCGATTTCAGACCATCCTTTCATGTGCCGATATGGGTCGGTGTAATTGGATTTGTAGCCAGTTTTATGATCATGTTTAAACTTGATATGGTTAGCATGTTTGCCGCACTGATTATCCTTGGAGCCATTTTCTATTACATCAACCGGAAGCATTTCCGTCGCCCAATGACCAGTGTTTGGCAAAGTGTTCATACCTCGCTTGTAAGAAATATTCTAAACAAACTTGATAAAGAAAAACCTGACGAACGTAACTGGAGACCAAACATCCTGCTGTTTAGTGGCGGAACAAAAAACCGACCTCATCTTATTGAGTTTGGAAAAAGTCTGGTTGCCAACCAGGGCATGATCTCAAATTTTGATTTAATCCTGAACCCGTCATCCAAATATCTGTTTCCAAAACATAAGCAAACGTTGTCGGATGCCGATACAGAAAGTAATCAGGGAATTTTCTCCAGACGTCAGGAGTGTAATAATATTTACCAGGCAATAGAAACCATTGCATCTATTTACGGATTCAGTGGCGTAGAGCCCAATACGGTGTTGCTTGGCTGGGGAAGAAACAGCAGCAAGCCCGTGCAATTCGTAAAAATGATAAACAGACTTGTAAGTCTCGACTTGAATGTTGTTTTACTGGATTATGACAAAAAACGAGGATTTGGAAAATATAACCTGATTGATGTATGGTGGAGAGGCGGTTCAAACAATGGTAATTTCATTCTCTCACTTATTAAGTTCATTCATTCAACTTATGAATGGCGTAATGCCAGAGTAAGAATTATGATTGTAAATCCTATTAATCAGAATAAATCATGGATTGAAAGGGATGCCAGGAATGTACTGGCAAACATGCGTATTGATGCAGAAATCAGAATCATTAATAATGAAATTGACCGACGATCAATTTACGACATCATCAAGCAGGAATCAATCAATTCTGATCTGGTTTTCCTTGGAATCCCTGACATTGTTGAAGGCAAGGAAGAAGAGTTCATCAAAGCCACCGATAAGCTTTGTAAAAATATCGGAACAACAGTTTTGGTTAAGGCCTCTTCTATGTTCCAAGAACTACACATAGGTTTTAATCCAGGACTTCCTAAATTTGAAACATCACCAAATGCAACGCCTCCTGTACTCAAAGTACCTGAGCTTGCTAAACCTGTTTCCTCTTCAACCGCTGATGAAATGGGCAACTATTACAAACAGGTCATCTCGATCATCAACAAAACCCTTGACCATCACCTTGATCCGATTTTCTCAATGCACAACATGTTGTTTTCTAACATTGAAAAGACATGGATGACTTTTTATCAGGCTCTACACAAAAAGATTAAAGATCAGGATGGCGATTTAAGGATATTTATTACCAACCAAAACCTGCAATTAGTTGCTAGAACAAAAAAACTGACCCAACACTTTCGGGAAAACGACAGCCTTATCATTAAGGAGGAAATTACCAATTTAATGAGTGCTTTGTCAGAGGTTCAGGAAAATGTTCAAACAACTATACCTGACGAATTTGTTCTGAAGTTAACAGAAACAGAGGCGAATGAACTGCTTAAGTCGGGAAAACTTACACCGGGTGAAGCAGCACTGTTAGAAAGCTCAAGAGAGTTCACCATACCATTTTCTAAAATAAAAGAATATGTATTGCTGGCCGACCTGGCTCCTGCATGGGTAGAAATGCTAAAAGAATTAAGCTATTCAAATTATGTTACAGGAATCAAACTCAGCAAACTAACCGATCTGATTGAAGAGTATCAGGTAGGAAAACACTTCCTTAATGTTGATAATAAACAGGTAATTGAAACCCTTGAAATGAAAGAAGCTTCCTTTACAAACCTGATGACAGAACTAAGAGAAAGCTCGAAAAGAAGCAGAGAAACAACAAGAAATACATTGCTCGCGGGAGTTACCAGATCATTCAACAAGTCCATTGCACTAATTGAAACCCCTGAAGGATGGAAAAGGTACCCACGCAAAGGTATTGCAACGCGCATGAAGCAGGCAGAAAAGCAAGTGCTTCAATTTGAGGAAATCTGGATAAAAAACCAGCAAATTATTTCCGGTGCAAGAACCATTTCATGGGAACTGTTAGCTTTCAAACTTCGACTTCGATCATTACTAATCAGGGATATCAATTTATTTAATCAATACTTTGCCGAATACAATGAAAAGATTCTGACCAATACAAAAAATCAATTAGAACAATTACTTACAAATGGTTCAAATATAAAATCACAAAAACTTACTGTTGAGCTAATTCCGGATTACGAAGCTAAGTTTCAGGAGATTTTAAAATGCAATGAAAAGATAATTCTTAACCTGCTAGAAGCCTTTCCTGAAAGGATTAAACTTTTTAGTGATGATAAATTTCAGGATTTCAAAACGCACCAGTTCGACATGAATGAACAGGTTGTGATTGAACTCAATAAGTTACTTGTATATATACTCAAAAATGACCTGCTGCAATCGTTACAAAATTTCTATAAATCAATCAGTGAACAAATAATTACAGATCACCAAAGAGTTAAACAACTGGCAGAGCGTGTTAACCATGCAAGCATACCAGGTAAAAACAAAGAAATTGAAAAAGCAATCAATATCCTTTCTGAGGTAATTGAGAACAACAAATCGTTGACTGAAAGCACAGAATTACGGATAAATGAAAGACTAAACGCTACTTGGGACAAATTAAGCCTTTCAACTATTTCCATTCAAAATGAAATGTTACAGTCATATATCAGAGAGGAATTAAGTTCTCAAAGAAAGAATATTGTTCTCAATGTCATCAACAGCATCAAGACTTTTTACACCAAAATTATTTCAGGAATAAAAGGCATTCTCGGCAGGCGAAGTTAACTTCTAATAATAGTTGGTTACAATTCTTTCACTACGGAAGCACAAAGGGATTGCAACTGCTCTATCACGCGAGAATAGGATTCTTAAATTCAACCTTGTTAATAAAACACTGAACCCCAATCTCCAAATGCTAAGCGCCAAACTCTAGTCGTTTCAAACTCAAACAACGTGGTGGTTAGTTTTGCTTTTTATAATACTGTGCAAAATGGAGAATAAATATCTAATCAGTAATTGTTTAATATACCTATCATCTTCTTTATAGCAGCGGCATCAACCGAGACAACACTATATTCATTTACACTGGCATCACCACCCATGTGTATAAACTTATTAAAATAAGTCATTTTACTTGAAATGAATTTTTTAGCCGAGCTATGATATTCGTAAGCACCGGTTCGTTTCACCAACTCAGTTAAATTGTTTTCGTTTATACCACTACCTGGCATAATGACAATTTTACCTCCAGCTCTTTTCACTAATTCCGATATCATATCTATTCCATCAACTGCTTTCATCTTTGCTCCCGAGGTCAGAACTCTGTTTACCCCTGCCTTTTTAAGCTGCTCCAGCGCTTCCAACGGACTGCGGCACATGTCGAATGCACGATGAAAAGTAACTTCCAAAGGTTTTGCAATATTTACGATTTCGATGGTTCGTTTCAAGTCAATATCACCGTTCGCTTTTAAAAAACCAACAACAATTCCATTTGCCTCCATCGCCTTTATTGCAGCAATATCATTTTTTATGGATTCGTATTCATTATCAGAATAGAGAAAATCGCCCCCTCGCGGTCTGACAATAACATTTACCGGAATAGATAACTTCTGAACAGCCACTTCAATGGTTCCGTAAGAAGGCGTTGTCCCACCTTCAGGGTAGTTATCACAAAGTTCAATACGATTAGCACCTGATTTACCGGCAAGCAATGCCGACTCCAACGAATAGCAGCAGATTTCCAGTTTTCTGTCAAGTGGCATAATTATTCAAGCTATTTGATAAACATCGAACCACTTCCCATCAGGTTCACTTTTTCATGAGGATACAGTTTTCCGTTCATGCTAATCCGCTGACCTCTTCCTCCTGAGAAATCCAATGTTCCTTCCGAGCCAAAAAACATCAGGTTGAAAGTGATTGTACCTGAATAATACTTTGGCTTGATGGTAATTATAACTGAAGATGATTTCTTTGAACTTTTTCCTTTTTGGTACTTATAACCAACAACTCTTGCTTCGAGGCTTGCACCACCAAGGCCATTGGCACCCGGTCCTGCACCATCAAGTCCAAACTGAAAGAATGCTTTTTTACCTTTTACAATCAGGAAATT
>Ga0256913_10000802_pt1 | contig 16309 bp, 13 predicted proteins | sample Axial_MatmetaG_FD_185970 | JGI IMG/M metagenome (GOLD analysis project Ga0256913, IMG submission 185970) | Deep-sea worm associated microbial mat communities from Axial Seamount, Juan de Fuca Ridge, Pacific Ocean - Axial_Mat | ecosystem: Environmental > Aquatic > Marine > Oceanic > Microbial...
AATATTCCGGAAAAGGAGAAGTGTATCATTGCTTCCAATCATCCGCTTGGGGGACTGGACGGGATGGCTCTGATGCTGGCGGTCAGTCATCGTAGAAAAGATATCGTTTTTCCGGTGAACGACCTGTTGATGAATGTGAAAAATCTGGAACCGCTTTTTATACCGATTAATAAGCACGGGTCAAACGCTGAAAATATCAAGATTATAAATGACACCTTTGCTTCTGATAAACTGGTTTGCTATTTTCCGGCAGGACTTGTTTCGCGTAAAAGAAAAGGAAAAATAAGAGATTTGGAATGGAAGACAACCTTCATTACTAAAGCCAAGCGATTTAAACGCGATATCATTCCGACACATATCAGCGGAAAGAATACTAATTTCTTTTACAACCTGGCTAATTTAAGAAAGCGTTTAGGAATTAAGGCAAACCTGGAGATGCTTTATCTTGTGGATGAGTTTCACAAACAGAAAAACAAAACCTTAACAATCACTTTTGGCCCCAAAATACCGTTTAGCACATTTGATAAACGGTATAGCAATACCGAGTGGGCTGATTTGGTAAAACAGTATGTTTACAAAATGGGAGAAGGCTATCAGGAGCCTTTTGATGTTTTCCTGAATAGCCGCAATTAAGAAACAGTATTGTTACTCCGGGTGATATCCCGTTCACAATATTTATAAAAGATCGTTTATATCTTTTACAACATTCGGGTTGCTCGGCCGCTTGGCATTATCATCGGCCACATTTCCTTTTTTGTCAATCAGAATATAACGCGGAATATACCTGACATTGAAACGTGTAGCATAATCCCTTTTAACTTCGTAGTTGGCCCGGTACAGTTCTCCCGTCAGTCCCAGCCTGTCAATGGCAGCTTTCCACGGGTCAGCCGTTTTGTCGGAAGAGATATATACAAAAACAACATCTTTTCCTGCAAATGTTTCCTGCAGTTTCAATGAATGAGGCATTTCCCTTTTACACGGGCTGCACCAGCTGGCCCAGAAATCAAGATAAATAACTTTCCCCCGGTATTCGGCCAGAATATCATCAAATGTAAGGTTAGCGTATTCGGGGTCGTTCAGGTCGATGATGTTTTGTTTCAATTCAGTAGCTGCTGACGTAGTTTGAGCACGCAACCCTGTTCCGATTATCATAAGACCTAAAACAAATATTGATGTCATTAATGTTTTTTTCATGTTTTTGTTTTATTGATTAGACGAATAATTTGTTAATACTTACATTTTTTTATTGCTGAAAGACATACTGAATGATATTTGCTCCCATTTTCAGTGCTTCCTGTCTTTTTTCTTCCGAATCATGATGGACTTCGGGAGATTCCCATCCGTCGCCCAGATCACATTCATAATCGTAAAAAACCACCAGCCGGTTTTCATAAATAATTCCGAAACCCTGAGGCGGTTTCCCGTCGTGTTCATGGATTTTAGGCAATCCGTCAGGAAAATTATAAGTCTGATGGTAAATCGGATGTGAAAACGGCAGTTCTTTCAGCTCCAGCCCGGGAAAAACTTTGGCCAGTTCCCTGCGGATATACGGATCAATACCGTAGTTATCGGAAATATGCAGAAACCCTCCGGCAATGAGATAATTACGCAGATTCTCAGCTTCGGCGGGGCTTAAAATAATATTACCATGTCCGGTGATGTGTACGTAGGGATAGTTGAATATCTCGGCACTTCCCACTTCCACCGTCGGGATGTCTGTACTGATGTCTGTTCCCAGATTTTTATTACAAAACCTGGCCAGATTTGGCAAAGAAGTGGGGTTGGCATACCAGTCACCGCCACCACTGTATTTGAGCAGGGCTATCTTCACTTCCTGGGCATCAGTCATCAGTGAAGTGAACAGCAATAAAACCAGTATGTAAAAAAATTGCTTCATGTGTCGCAAAAGTATAAAACAACACAAATTAAAAATTATTGTATAAAACTGTTATCAAAGATTAACCAGGTTTACGGTATGGCAGGCCACAACACCTGCCGTTTCGGTACGCAGGCGCGAAGGGCCCAGTTTGACAGGTGTAAAACCATGATCTACAGCTTCGCTAATTTCCTCTCTGCTGAAATCGCCTTCGGGGCCGATTAAAATAAGCGTATCGGTATCTTTTTGGCAAATATGGAACAATTCATCCTCCAGACCATCATCAACATAAGCAATAAATTTCTGGCCATTAAAAGGTTTGTTGATCAGATCTTTGAATTTAGTGATCTCCTTTAGTTCTGGAAGATGTGACTTCAAAGATTGTTTCATGGCAGCAATAAGCACACGGTTCAACCGGTCTGTTTTAACTACTTTTCGCTCCGAATGTTCCGATAGTAGAGGTGTTATCTCATTAATACCGATTTCTGTGCTTTTTTCCAGAAACCACTCAAAACGACTGATGTTTTTTGTGGGGGCAATCGCTATATGCAGGCTGAAAGAGTATTTATCATTGCCCGCTACTTTCTGTTTAATTTCCAGCAGACATTTTTTCGGGTTCGGATCTTTAAGAACACATTCGTAGAAGAAACCTTTACCATCCGTCAGGTGTATTGTATCGCCTGTATTGGCTCTCAAGACGCGCACCAAATGGCCGGAGTCGTCTTTGTTTAGTGTAACGGACGGTCCGCTGATATCAGGTTCGTAGAAGAGATTCACGGTTTGTTTAAACTTTATGGCGAATATAATTATTTTCAGAAACAGCTGCGCATAATAAAAGCCCGTCTTCCGGCAGGAAGACGGGCTTTTAATTGATGTGTCGTATAAAAGTTATTTAATCAATACTTTTTTGACAACATTATTTTTTTCGTTACTGAATTTTATAAAATAAACACCTCTTGCCAGTTTCAGCCCGTTACCGATGGTAATACTTTTTGTCTGGCTGCTGATATCTTTCTTAAATAATACTTTTCCTGTCGGATTAAATATTTCGACATTACTGAAATCGTGTTCTTTTGTAAAATCAACAGTAAAATGTCCGTCAGACGGGTTAGGATAAATCTGAATATCGTTATTGACGCCTGCGTCTTCCGGCAAGCCGACATATTGCTCAATCTCCACATTGTCGATAAAAAGCGGGTTGCCCCAATAGCAATATGATTCAAAGGCGATACGGATATTTCCATTACCTGCCCACTGGCTGATGTCAATATCAAAACAGGAAGCACCCCATCCTGACATACACCAGTCTGATTCAACTTCCGGCCAGAATTCACTGGTCATTTCGTGGGTGGCGAAATTGCCGCTTCCGTCTTCCCCTCCTTCAAAAATACGTGTCCATGTTTCACCACAGTCGTCGGATATATAAACAATTAACGAGTCTGTTGCCCCTGAGAATTTTTTAGCAAATGCGTGTTCAAAACTCAGGTTGGCACTGCTCATGCCCACCAGGCTGATCAACGGAGAAACCAAACGATCTCTGGCTCCTTGTTCATAATAGGTGCTGAAGTCAATTCCCGCAGAAGTGTTTCCGGGAACGGTACCACCTGTTTCAAAATACTCCCAGGTTTTGTCACCATCCGGGTTTTCAATAGTCCACTGGTCTTTAGTAGGACTGTCGTCTTCAAATGTTTCAAGGAAGTATGGTGTGAAACCACCTGCATTGATATAATCTTCTTTGGTTAAAGAGGCAGGGCCGTTAGTGTTCCAGGCGGTTAATGTTACTGAGTAAGAATTTGGCACATCAAATTTAACCACAGGATTCTGGCTGTTTTGATCTGTTCCGTTAATGAAGATTACGTCTGAAGGAGAGAATGTCCATTCCCAGGCGTTGGGGCTGTTTACTGTCAGGTCTGTGAAGAAAACCGTGTCACCTGAGCAGAAGTACTGTTTGTCAGCCGTAAAGTCAACATCCGGGAGCAAAGTAGCACTTACAACGATATAGTCTTCTTTGATAACTGTATCCGATCCGATATCGTTTCTGGCAATCAGGCGTACATCAAAACTGCCTTCGGTAGGATAATTGATACCGGCAGGGTTTTGTTCCGTAGATGTTTCCGGGTCACCACCGTAGAAAGTCCATTCCCAGGAAGTAGGTCCGCCGGTTGTCAGATCGGTAAAATCAACATTATCATTCAGTGGTATCAGGGTTTGCGATGCTTCAAAATCGGCCACCGGTTGCTGGCTGTAAGAAATAGAAGCAATACGTGTTCGCCAGTTCCAGCTTCCGTTGCTGTATTCGGTTGTGAACCAGAAAGTTCTTCCGTCAGCTGGATCAACGGCCATCATCGAATAGTCACCCCATCTGTTGACACCTGTTTGTGAATGAGAACCATTAAAAACAGTTGTCTCCGGGATGTCAAATTCACCGGTTCCCGAATTTCCTGCTGTTTGCCCACTGACCATGATAGAAGGATACATAGATGATCCGGAGATAGAATAACCTGCCATGATTACTCCGTCGGCATTCATGGCCACACTGGCCATCCATCTGCTGTTGTTATCATCCGGAGCAAAAGTTCCCTGTTGATACATTTCCCATCCGTCTCCGTAGTTTCTCATTTCATACCAGCGTACACCGGCACGACCACTTCCGACATTTACGGAATGGTTTGTCATCATCACCTGGTAGCTGCCGAAGTTTCTGTACTGTAATCTGTACATCAGGCGGTCAGCCAGATCATCAAGTGTGGTTCCTGTTCCGGGCTGGCGGATATTGAAGTTTATATTGGAATATGAAGAGACAGGAATAGTGCCAACTATTCCTACAGTTGAGTTTTCCGTATTTTCCCAGTCAACATGGGCTTCAATAAGACGTAAAGAGGCGCCTCCAAGGCTAAGCAGATAATTGGGAGAACCTTCCGGGGCCCAATCACCGTCAACGTCGGCAGGAAGCATGCTTCCGTATCCCGAACCAACATCAAAATGTAACATGGTGGCATCAGGGTCACCATCAAGCATAGCGTCACGGTCAAGAATACTAACACCGCCCCCATGCCAGTTTCCGCCGTCAAAGAAGTTGGCTGCCATATAATAGCCGTCTTCCCATACACCGAATTTTGGATAGTCGGGAAACATGTCATATTCAAAAGCGTAGCGGTACCATTCACCTGTCGGGTCATCAGTTACCGAAACGGCTACCAGCTCGTAAAAAGGAGCATTAGTTTGCCCGTTAGGCATCGAAAACTGGGTGGCAATCCATCTTTCGGCATGTTCGTCATACAGAACGACCGGGTCACCGTCATTGGTGTTGCTCCATGGTCCGGGGAAGCCATTCCAGAGAGTAATGTTATTGGCCGGCCCGTATATTTTGGTTCCGTCTTTCTCATAAATTGCAAAACCAAGGTTGATCATTTGGAAATAATAATCGGGGCTGACATCGCCTTCCGTGTCAGGAGGAGCGATGCCCCATTGATTATTTACCCCTTCAAAATTTTCTTCAATAACCGGAGCATCCCTTTGTGTAGTCATCTTAGTTTGTAAAACCGGGTCAGGACCGTCACTCGTTACTCTCGGACTTCCCTCTTCGTCAAAATCAAACTTATTGGGAACTTCGCTGTTGCTTTTCGTTCCGGGAGGTACGGGTGTAATGTCCTTTAGTTTTGGTGAGATGTCAAATTTCACAGCTTTTTTTACATAGCTGGGTGAAAATGTTTGTGCACTGATAAAGCTAACCGCTAATAAAAGCGATAATGTCAGCAGGCTTTTCATAGCCGTTTGTTTTACTTTCATTTGAAACTTTATTTAATTAATGATTATTTTCTTTGTGTATGTATTGCCTGTTCCGTTAAATTTGATCAGGTAAACTCCTGTGGTCAGATTGTCCGGAATGTCTATTGTCAGGGTTTTGTTGTTTGTGTCCAAAGTCTTGTTCAGAACAGTTCTGCCCGTACCGTCAATGATATTTAAATTTGTGATAACATCGTTTTCCGGCAGAACAATGCTTAATCTGTCGTGTGCCGGATTGGGAAATACCTGTAATTCATTTTTGCCAGTTGAATATTCTTCTTCTCCGACAAACTGACTGATGATTACATTGTCAATCATAAGGGGATTGCCGTAAAAACTATACGTTTCAAAAGCAATTTGCAAATTGTGCATTCCGGCCCACGGAGTCAGGTCAATGTTAAAGCAAGAAGCTCCCCATCCCCACATGCACCAGTCGGAACCTGTTTCGGGCCAAAATTCGTCAGCTATCTGATGTGTGGCAAAATTTCCTGTTCCGTCTTCGCCACCTTCAAATATTCGTGTCCATGTGTCACCGCAATCATCTGAGATATAGATGATCAAAGAATCGGAAACTTCTTCCAGTCCTGTTCTTTGAGCATAGGCATGCTGAAAATTGAGATAAGCTGAACTCATACCATCAAGGTTGATAACGGGAGAGATCAGTCTGTCGCGTTCCCCGATGGCATAATATTTTCTGAAGTTAATTCCTGCCGCGATATTTCCCGGCGCCGTTCCCCCGATTTCATATAATTCCCAGGTTTTGTAATTGTCGGGGTTTTCGACAGTCCATTGCTTGGCATCTAAACCATCTTCAAAAGTTTCTTTAAAGAAAGGTATATATCCACCGGAAATAATAAAATCTTCTTTTGTTAAAGTTGACGGACCATTCAGATTAGCAGCCGTTAATGTTACCGAATAATAGGCAGCATCGTTAAAGACAACTTCAGGGTTTTGGCTGTTCTGATCCGTACCGTTAACAAAAGTTACCGTGGGAGGGTCGAACTGCCATTCCCAGCTGACGGGGCTGTATTCCGTAAGATCAGTAAATATAACTGTATCACCCGTGCAAATAATGTCATGGTTAACCGTAAAATCGATTAATGGCATGATAGTGGAACTCACTTCAATATATCCCGGCTTTGTGATAGTATCCGAACCAATTTCGTTGGAAGCGATCATCTGTACGGTATAAAAACCTTCGTCGGGATAAACAATATTTTGTGGATTTTGGTCTGTTGAAGAAGTTGTTTCAGCCCCCTCAAATGTCCATTCCCAGGAGGTTGGAAGGCCAATGGTTTCGTCTGTGAAATTCACGGCTCCGCCAATAGGAATGAGTAATTCATCAGCAGTAAATTCTGCGGAAGGAAGTTGTGTAAAACTAAAGGAAGCTATCTGTGTAGCCCAGTCCCAGCCTCCGTTTGTAACTTGTGTTGTAAACCAGAACGTCTGGTTGTCTGTTGGGTCAACCGACATCATGGAGTAGTCTCCCCACCTGTACACTCCTGTTTGTGAGACAACACCTTCATAGATGGAAGTTTCGGGAATGTCCAGAATTCCGGTTCCTGTATTGGCAGCCGATTGGCCTGCAAAACGAATGGAGGGATAAGTATTTTCACTGGATACGGAGTAGCCTACGGCAATATCACCATATTGGTTCATGGCTACACTTGCCATCCAGCGGTTTTCACCGTCATCAGGAGCATAGGTTCCCTGTTGATAGATTTCCCATTCGTCGTCGTATTTTCTCATTTCATACCACCTGACACCTGCGCGTCCGTCACCTGCATTTACCGTATGATTGGTTACCATCACCTCATAATCTGAGAAATTCCGGTATTGCAGCCTGTTCATCAACCGGCCCGAAAGCACTTCCAGTTCCAGGTCAGTGTCGGGCTGACGAATATGAATGTTGTTGGAAGAAAAAGGTTGTGTCGTTAATGTTGTCACTAGCTGTATGGTTGAATTTTCGGTGTTTTCCCAGTCTATATTTGTTTCCCATACCCTCAGGCTGTTGTTTCCCATGTTTACAAAGTAACAGGGGGACCCATCAGGTGGAGTTAACGGACCATCTGCGTCTGCTGGCAGTAAACTGCCAAATGAATATCCCAGATCGAAAAAGACCATCTGGGCATCCGGATCACCTTCAAGCATGGCTTCCCGGTCGGTTGCGACAACACCGGCTCCTACCCATGACTTTCCCGTAAGATCAAACTGGTTAATCGTAAAATAATACCCGTCGTTCCAGACACCGAATTTCGGATAGTCGGGCATATATTCAAATTCAAAAGCATAACGATACCATTCTCCAAGGGGATCGCTCGTTGCTGAGACAGCTACCAGCTCGTAAAAAGGCCCTTCAGGCCTGTTGGGCAGTGAAAATTGTGAAGCAACCCAGCGCCCGGCATATTCGTCATAAATGACGATGGGGTCACCGTCGTTAGTGCCTGTCCAGGGTCCGTGAAAACCACTCCAAAGAGTGCTGTTATTTACCGGGCCATATAATAAATTGCCTTCTTTATCCCAGATCGCAAACCCCAGATTGACCATTTGCATGTAATAATCGGGGCTGACATCGCCGTCTGTGTCGGGAGGAGCTACACTGTATGTGTTGTGTATTCCATTGAAATTCTGATTTATCTGAATATCAAAACGGCTTCCTTCCTGGCTCGATTGCAGGGCGGGGTCTACACCGTTCCACGGAGATTCGTTTAACAGTTGTTTGTCGATGTCAAATTTATTGGGAACTTCTCTATTTTCAAATGAGGTGATCACATCGCCTATGGGTATCGGTTCAACGTCTCTTATAGGCCTGGAAATGTCAAAATAAACAGCTTTGGAAACGTTTTTTGGATGGAGGACCTGTGCCCATGTTTGTTGACCTGTTATTAGCAGGGCAAGAACGAAAAATAAAAGTTTATTCATAAAATGAAATAATTTCAATGCATGTTTCAATCGTAAGACCCGCAAAAATAATATAAATTATCAAGCGGGAAAGTTACTAAACAGTTAATAAATAGCGTAAATCGTTTTTTTGTATAAGTTTTGCAGGGTTATTTCTTTTTACTGTTTCGGATCATCATTTCCAGCATGTCCCACATTTCCTGAGGAATTTGTTCCAGCATATTGAATTCGCCTGCTCCCTGAAGCCACTCGCCTCCATCAATAGTAACCACTTCTCCGTTGATGTATGCCGAATAGTCTGACATCAGATAAGCCGCCAGGTTGGCTAATTCCTGATGTTCGCCTACGCGTCTTAAAGGAACTTTTTTGGAGACGTCGAATTTTTCTTTCAGTTCTCCCGGAAGCAGTCTGTCCCAGGCACCCTTGGTCGGGAATGGTCCCGGAGCAATAGCATTTAAACGTATTCCGTATTTGGCCCATTCAACTGCCAGGGAACGGGTCATGGCCAGAACACCTGCTTTGGCAGTTGCCGACGGTACGACATAACCGCTGCCGGTCCAGGCATAAGTAGTTACAATATTTAAAACAGTGGCTTCTTTCTGTTTTGTTTTGATCCAGTGTTTTCCAAAGGCCAGCGTGCAGTTTTTACTCCCTTTCAGTACGATGTCGATGATTGTATCGAAAGCATTTGAAGACAATCTTTCCGTAGGACTGATAAAATTACCTGCGGCATTGTTCACCAAACCGTCAGCACGGCCGAATTTATCCAGGGTTTTTTGCAACATTTGTTCCACTTCTTCATAATTCCTGACATCACAAGCAACAGGTAAAACCTCGCTGCCATTTGCCTTAACAAGTTCTGAAGCCGTATTTTCAAGCTTGTCAATATTTCTGGAGGTAATAACAACTTTAGCTCCCAGTTGGAGAAAATATTGCGACATGGACCTGCCCAGTCCGGAACCGCCACCCGTCACAACAATGACTTTATTCTGCAGCTCATTATTTTTAAACATTGGATCTGTAAATGACATCTTTGGATGATTAATTTATGATGATAAGTTATTAAACATAAAAAAGCCCTGCTTTTTCTGCAGGGCTAAATTAATTTTTTCTTTCCTTTTATCTGACAACTTTTATGTCTTTTACTTCTTCAACAGTAATGGTACCCCCTTCGTTGCCCCAGGCATTTAAAACGTAGTTGATCACATGGACAGCATCCTGGTGATTATCTACCTGAGGCGGCATAGGCATATTGTATGTTACACCGTTAACTAACATTTCTTCGTGAGAACCGTTGAGCGCCTGTTTGACAGCTCTCTTTTTGTCGGCTAAAAGATAATCAGATCCTTTAAGAGGAGGAAAGGCGTTAGGAACACCCAGGCCTGTTACCTGATGACAGGCAGCGCATTTTTCTTTGTAAATTTTAGCGCCTTCCGGAAAGTTAGCATCAGCCGGATCATCTCCCGAAGCAAAAACAGTCATGGTATCCGGGGAAGTAAGGACAGCTCTGGTTAAATAACCGTATGAGGTTCCTGCCGTTACAACCAGGATCAATACTAAGATTAAAACGGATTTTTTCATAATTTATCAAAATTAATTGTTTCTAAATTCATTCTTTAATGATTTACGGGCATCATCGTGTCATTTGGCATTTCCATGTTTTTTTGATGCATCATCATTTTTTCGTGAGGTTGCAACATCTTCTTTCCCGGGCTGATATAAGGGATGCCCAATGACAAACCTCTCAGAATAAATAAAATACCAAGAACGATAATAAAACCCGAAATGACACCTTTAAACTTCTTTCGGATATTGGTACCGACAAGATTACCAACGATAGGTATGGTAGCCATGATCGGTATGGTTCCGAGGCCAAAGATAATCATATAAAACGCTCCGTTCAAGATATTATTGGTATTTATGGCTCCGGCAATGGCCACATAAACCAGTCCGCAGGGCAGAAAACCGTTCAGAAAACCAATAGTCCACAGCGATGGTAATGAAGAAATGCTGAAAAGTTTTCTGAATTTTCCGATAAGTTTTCCGGCGTATTTATAGAAAAACCGGTCAATTTTATCGGTGCCTTTGAAAAGTACCGGAAAGATCACAGAGAGGATAAGAGCGATCCCCAACAGAATGGAAGCCCATTTCTGCAAACCGGCCATTTCTATTCCCTGCCCCAGCAATCCGAAAACAATTCCAAGGATGGCATAGCTCAGGATCCTTCCACTATTGTAAACCAGACTGCCGAAAAATTTATGGAACCAGGACTTATTGCCCAGCGGTAATGCAACAGCTATGGGGCCACACATACCAATGCAATGCAAACTTCCGATCAAACCAGTCATGAAAGCTGCAATATAAAGATCGTTCATTCTGCTGAAGATGTTTATTTAATATAGAATTTGTCTTCCAGATAGTATCCTTTTCCGTTTTCGAACCATTCAATCTTATAGATATACAATCCTTTCCGGAACTGTTCAACAGAAAAATACATTCTGTTAAGTGTATCGGGGTTTATTTCTGTGTTTATGTCCAGATACTCGTTAGAAGGGCGAAACAGAACTACGGTTCCCGAATCGGGGTTGATGTCAGGCAGGGCAAGAATGATAAGATCATCTGTTTGCGTTAGCTGAATTTGGTCCTTAAATTGCGCCGCATTCTTTATTTCGTTAATACGGGTCTGGTATTTAAGCCCTTTCGGGTAATAATCTTCTTCTACAAGGTTTAAATCCTGTTTGGTGCTCAGGTAAACCATAAAGAAAATAAGACCCATGAACAAAATAATGGCAATCAGCAATTTTGTACCCCAGTTCCATTTTATATTACGTGACATTTCTCTTAAGTTAGTTTCTGATTACTAATCGTTATCCAGATTATTCGGTCCCACAAATGTACTTTTATATTCCTCCACTTTTTTACCGTTTTTGTATAAACCGAGAATAATGCGCGTATTGGAACTTTTTATGTCGTTTTTGCTGATAATTACCAGGAACTGACCTTTTGCAACTTCTCCTGTGTTTACTTCTGGTTTTGACCCCAGATATTTTACGCTTCCGTTATGAGATTCAAGTTTGAAGTTGATGTCCAGCGGAGTCCTTGTTTTATTGACAATATCATACGTATAAATATTACTGATACTATCCTTTCCATATTCCTGAAACAGTGTTCCCCTGGCATGTAGGATCGTGGCCTCAAAATCTCCCCGCATCATAAACAAGGCTGCCACGAAGAAAATCATTAATGTCAAGACAATTGAATAGGCAATAGACCGGGGATTAAAAATGGAGTGATGTCCGGTTTCGATACCTTCTTCGGAGTCATAACGAATAAGACCTTTTGGCTTTTTGACTTTTTCCATCGTGGCATCACAAGCATCAATACAGGCCGCACAGTTAATACATTCGAGTTGTGTTCCGTTCCGGATGTCAATACCGGTCGGACAAACAACAACACACTGATTACAATCAACACAATCACCTTCTGTTTTATTCAGCGGACCCCTCGGTTCGCCTCGCTTATAATCGTAAGCAACGATGATAGTCTTTTTATCAATTAAAACCCCTTGTAACCTGCCGTAAGGACAGGCAATGGTACAAACCTGTTCGCGGAAGAAAGCAAAAATAAAATAGAAGACACCAGAAAAAATAAGCAAGCCAATAAACCCGCTCAAATGTTCTGCCGGCCCTTCGGCAATATATTCCCGCAATTGGTCCATGCCGATGATATAGGAAAGAAATGTAGCGGCTGTTATCAGAGCAATAAGGTAAAAAATAAGATGCTTTAAGCTTTTACGCCAAACTTTATTAAAATCCCAGGGAGCCTGGTCTAACTTTCTCTGAGCTGCAGCATCACCTTCGATCAGGTACTCAATACGCCGGAAAACAAATTCCATGAAAATGGTTTGCGGGCATACCCATCCGCAGAAGATTCTGCCAAAAATTACTGTAAACAAAACAATGAATACCAAAGATGTGATAAACATCAGAAGTATCAGATGAATATCCTGTGGCCAGAAGACGATTCCGAAAATAATAAACTTTCGCTCCAGAATATTAAAAAGAAATAGGGGATCTCCTTTGTATTTAATGAATGGAGTAATATATAAAATAGCCAATAAGACGATGGCCACAATTCTGCGCCTGTTAAATAACTTTCCTTTTGGTTTCTTTGCGTAAATCCAATTACGTTTTCCCTGTTCGTCAACAGTAGTTAATTTGTCCCTGAAATAAGTACTGTTCTTTTTGTTGTTTTTACTGGACATCCTGATTGTGATTAAAAGATTTATTTCACTATGTCTTTATATGATATAAAAGATAAGAAGCCGGGTTTTACACCGGCTTCCGATATAATTACTTAATTAAATAATTAATATTCCTCACCTTGTGGCTCTTTCGGATTGGCCGGTGTTGTGCCCTGAAGTTTTTCCAGTATATAACTGACAACTTCCAGCCGTTGCTGATCTGATAACTGTTGTTTGTACGAAAGCATACCTTTTTCGATAACGCCATCGGTAACGATCTTGTACAGATCTTCAACCGTGTTGCCGTGAATCCAATAATTGTCTGTCATATTAGGCCCAACTAAACCGCCACCGTCAGCTAAGTGACATGCAGCACAGATCTTATCCCATGTGTCTTTTCCGTTTACCAGTGCGGTTTCGTCTGTTAATAATACTATTTCAAAAGCAGCAGCTTCCTGCTGGGGTTTTTCTGCAGCCCTCTGTACCATTTCTTTTGCATATTCCTTGTCCTGAACCAGGTCGTCTGCATGAAATACGAAAAGCCGGATAAGATATATTATCGCAAAAATGATGGTGATGTAAAAAAGCCATTTCCACCAGGGGGGCAGATCATTGTCAAGCTCCCTGATACCATCATAATCATGATCCTTGATTAGCCTGTCATTTGTCAGGGTATCATATTCATAATCGTCGTTATGATGCTGATTAACATTTTCTTTAGCCATATTTCTATTTTTTTAATTTTCAGATTAATGATGAATCATCATGAAGATCATCTTCTTTGTCCAAAGGAAGATTTTTCATCTCATCAATGTAATTTTTGTCGGCTGTAATGACCAGATAACCTACGATGATGAAGAAGACGAAAAATATCAGCAGGGAAATGATCGGAAATATTTCCACTCCTGCAATTTGTTCCAATATGTTAGTGACAATCTTCATGATGAATAAATATTATCAATTATTCGCTGTACAGATCTGTTCCAAGACGTTGCAGGTAAGCGATCAGTGCAATAATTTCTTTATTGTCTTCAACATTGATACCTCCGTCACGCAATCCCTGTGCGATTTTGGCTTCCTGTTTTTTAAGAAGTTCAACGGGGTCCTGACCGTTAAGATACTCCTCATATGGAACTCCTAACCCTTCTAACACACTGATTTTTGATTCGAGTGTTGAATAATCCAGGTTATTTTCCAATAACCACGGATAAGGCGGCATAATCGATTCCGCATTCATCTTCTGCGGATTTTGCATATGGTTATAATGCCAGGAATCCGGTTTGTAGTTAGGCAGTGTTTTTACACCTTCTCTGGCCAAATCGGGTCCTGTCCGTTTAGAGCCGAACTGGAACGGGTGATCATATACTGATTCTCCTGCTTTGGAGTATTCACCGTAACGTTCTACTTCGTTTCGGAAAGGGCGGATTTGTTGAGAATGACATAAATAACATCCTTCTCTGACATAAATATCTCTTCCCTCTAATTCCAATGGTGAATATGGTTTCACACTGGATATAGTCGGAACATTTGTTTTAACCAGATACATCGGAACTATTTCTACTAAACCTCCAATTAAAATAACAACTAATGCTACAATCGTAAATTGTAGTGGTCTGCCCTCCAGTCTTCTGTGGGCACTTTCACCGGCTTTTGGAGCAGGTTTGGCAGGAGCTTCATCTTCTTCATATCTGACGAATTTGCCTGAAGCGGCAGTTTTCCAGACGTTAATAACAAATAAAATGGCTCCTGTAAAGTAGAGAGATCCACCAAAGGCACGGAGGTAATACATAGGCAGAATTTGTGTTACTGTTTCCAGGAAGTTAGGATAAGCAAGATATCCTTCTGCCGTAAATTCTTTCCACATCAGCGCTTGTGTGAATCCTGCAAAGTATAATGGGATAGAGAAAAACAACATCCCCAAAGTAGCAATCCAGAAATGAGTGTTGGCCAGTTTCACCGACCAGAGTTTTGTTTTAAAAAGACGTGGCATTAACCAGTAAATCATACCGAAGTTAAGCATACTGTTCCATCCGAGTGTTCCTATATGAACATGTGCAATGGTCCAGTCAGTAAAGTGGCTGAGTGCATTTACGGTTTTCAAAGAAAGCATCGGGCCTTCAAATGTCGACATACCGTAAGCCGTAACACCTACGACAAACATTTTCAATACCGGATCTTCACGTACTTTGTCCCAGGCGCCTCTAAGTGTCAGCAGACCATTGATCATACCTCCCCACGAAGGAGCTATCAGCATGACAGAGAACACAACTCCAAGTGCCTGTGCCCAGTCAGGTAAAGCTGAATAAAGCAGATGGTGAGGGCCTGCCCAGATATAGAGAAAGATAAGGGCCCAGAAGTGAATGATTGAAAGTTTATATGAATAAATAGGACGGTTGGCAGCTTTCGGAACAAAATAATACATTATACCCAAAATAGGTGTTGTCAAAAAGAAAGCAACGGCATTGTGTCCGTACCACCATTGTACCAAAGCATCCTGAATACCGGCATACACAGGGTAACTGTGCAGGAAGGATGTGGGTATCTGAAGGTTGTTTACAATGTATAAAACAGCCACGGTTACCCAGGTGGCAATGTAAAACCAAATAGCAACATAAATATGTTTGGTCCTTCGTTTTACCATTGTCATAATCAGGTTTAGTCCGAAAACAACCCAAATAATTACAACCAGTACATCAATGGGCCAGATCAATTCGGCATACTCTTTTGATTGTGTATATCCTAACGGGAATGTGATGGCTGCAAGAAGAATAATCAATTGCCAGCCCCAAAAATGGATACACCCAAGCGCTTTGCTGTACATAGGTGTTTTTAGCAGTCTTGGTGTTGAATAATAAACAGCCAGGAAAATACCGTTTCCAACAAAAGCAAAAATAGCCCCGTTGGTGTGCAGAGGCCTCAACCGGCTAAACACCAACCACGATATTCCGCCACTCATATTGGGGAATATCAATTCAAAAGCTGCTGTTAAACCAACCAGCATTCCTACTACGCCCCATACAACAGTGGCATATAAGAACATTCTAGTCAGCTTGTTGTCATAAGTAAACTTTTCTAACTCCATAAGCCTAATTTATTGATTATTTAATGAATTGTGATCTTCAGTTTTTGTGTCATTTGTATCAGAGGAACTGTCTGATGATTTCGCTTCAGGTTCCTCTTCGTCTTTTTTTTTTCGTCGGGATTATCAAATAGAATACGTACGGCCGGGGAATAAGTGTCGTCATATTGACCGCTTTTAACAGCCCAAATAAATCCTGCTAAAAAAGCTCCTGCTACCAGAATTCCTATAATGATGAGAAGAATAATTACAGACACGGATGTATAATTTGTTAGTTGTCGGCCGCTTATAGGTGTCAAATGTATAAAAATAAATTCGAATATTTGATACTTTTAGGTAGTATTAAATGAAGAAAATCTTAATGAAATAACTAAAGTAACAGATAATCAATAAGATAAAATGTTAATAAAAGTTAACGGCACTA
>Ga0256913_10000803_pt1 | contig 16299 bp, 10 predicted proteins | sample Axial_MatmetaG_FD_185970 | JGI IMG/M metagenome (GOLD analysis project Ga0256913, IMG submission 185970) | Deep-sea worm associated microbial mat communities from Axial Seamount, Juan de Fuca Ridge, Pacific Ocean - Axial_Mat | ecosystem: Environmental > Aquatic > Marine > Oceanic > Microbial...
CCAGATTGCCGCTCCGGTGACGATAAACACCCTTGTTTTCATAACAAAAATCAGCCTTTATGGCAACGGGAAAAAAATCAAGCTGCTCCTGATCCAACCATCCCGGCTCCGTGCCGGAGCGGGACATGACCACAAAATGACTGACGCCGAACAACCGCTGGTAATCTTTCCAGGTGGAAATTTCACAAAAAGCATCCCAACCGATAATAAAATAAAGCTCTTGACCGGTTTCCCGCCGGAAGCCGGAAAGGGTATCGATGGAATATGAGGTGCCGCCTTTGTCCAATTCATAGGTGGAACAACGAAACCTGGCATGTCCCCGGATGGCCAGTTCGATCATGGCCAGGCGCCGGGCGGCCGAACTGACCGGAACATTCTGCTTGTGGGGCGGTATTGCCGCCGGCATGAAAAACAGCTCATCAAGCCCGCGGGCCTGGCAGACTTCCTCCGCCGCCCGCAGATGGCCACAATGAATCGGGTCAAAGGTGCCGCCGAAGACGCCCACCCGTTTATTGCCGGATCTGTCCATCGCCATAAATAATGTACTTGGTCGTGGTTAAGCCTTCCAGCCCCATGGGACCGTAGGCGTGAAGTTTGGTGGTGCTGATGCCGATTTCAGCTCCCAGGCCCATCTGACCACCGTCACTGAAGCGGGTTGAAGCATTGACCATCACCACCGAAGAATTGACCCGCTGCAGAAAGGCCTGGGCCTGCCGGTAGTCGGTGGTAACAATGGCTTCCGTATGATCGGAGCCGTAGCGGTTGATATGATCAATGGCCTGGTCCAGGTCATCCACCACCCGCACCGCCAGAGTCAGGGACAAGTATTCAGCATACCAGTCCTCCTCCGTCGCCGGCAAAAACTCCGGAACAATGGCCCGGGACCGTTCACAGCCCCGCACTTCCACCCCGGCTTCCCGCAGGGCAACGGCCATCAACGGCAGGAAATCGGCGGCGCTTCGCTGGTGAACCAGCAGGGTTTCCAGGGCATTGCAGACCCCCGGCCGCTGGGTTTTGGCGTTGATGACGATGTCCCTGGCCATGGCATAGTCGGCCTGCCCGTCCACAAAGACATGACAAACCCCCTTGTAATGCTTGATCACCGGGATACGTGAATGGGCGACGACGAAGCGGATCAGGCCTTCTCCACCCCGGGGAATGACCAGATCAATGTATTCTTCCAGCTTGAGCATCTCGGCAACCGCTTCCCGGTCTGTCATCGGAATCACCTGGATAACATCGTCGGGAATGGACGTTTGACACAGGGCTTCCTGCAACACTGCCAGCACTGCCAGGTTGGAATTGATGGCTTCGGATCCTCCCCGCAACAGCACCCCGTTTCCCGCTTTCAGGCATAAACCGGCGGCATCGGCGGTCACGTTGGGTCGGGATTCATAAATCATCCCGACAACCCCCAGGGGAATCCTCATTTTCCCCACCATCAGGTCATTGGGACGCTTCCACATCCGGGTAACTTCACCAACCGGGTCGGGAAAAGAGGCCACCTCCTCCAGGCCGACAGCCATGGATTCGATTACCGCGTCGCTCAAGGTCAGGCGGTCAATCATGGCGGCCGGCAGACTATTTTTCTCCGCCTCGATCAAATCCAGCTGGTTTTCTTCCTGCAAAAAATTCCGCCGCTCACGCAGGCCGGCGGCCATCAGCCGCAAAGCCCGATTCTTTTCGGTCGTGCCGATGGCGGCCAGAACCCGGGATGCTTTCTTTACCTTCTGCGCCAATGCCGTTATTTCAGCTGCCAGGGTCATGATCTCTTTCCTCTCTATTAATGGGAACCGCTTTCAAGCCTCTCCCCTCCTATACTTCTAAAGCTTGATCCTTTAACTTTTGTTCCTTATACCTTTAACTCAACTTTCTGACTTGCATTAGCAAAGATATGTTACTGGATGTTTGGGCTTGGCTCATAGCGGTTTTGGCCGGCGAGAATGAGCGAGAGCCATGCCGAAACATCCCGGATAATTTTATTCAGCGGTTTTTAAAACAACTCAGAAAGTTGAACCTTTAACCTGCATCCTCACGCATCTGCCATCACCACCAGGTTGTCCCGGTGAATAACCTCATCCACCGAATGGTAGCCCAGAGCCGCTTCAATCTCCCAGGAATGGCAGCCCCTGATCTTGTTCACTTCTTCCGCAGCATAATTGGAAAGCCCGCGGGCCACTTCCCGGCCGTCTTCGTCGCGACAGGAAACCGGATCACCAACCCCAAAACTGCCCTCGGCACCAAGGATGCCGGAAGGAAGCAGACTTTTGCCACCTTTAACGATAGCCCGGGCCGCCCCCCGGTCAAGAATCAGGACCCCCCGGGGCTGGACCGCGTAGGCCAGCCAATGCTTTCGGCAGGTCAGGCGGTTTTCCCGGGGCAGAAACAGGGTCCCCTCTTCCTCTCCGGCCAGGATGCGACCCACCACTCCGGAACGCCGACCATTGGCGATAACCGTCGGGATTCCATAGGCCACGGCCTTTTTGGCCCCCTGAAGCTTGCTGATCATACCCCCGCTCCCCAGGGAGCTGCCGGTCAAGCCGGCCAGCGACTCAATATTGCTGTCTACTTCATGAACCAGGGAAAGAAGCTTCGCGTTTGGATTTACTTTCGGATCCTCGGCGTAAAAACCGTCAATATCGGTAAGCATGATCAACAGGTCGACTTCAACCATCGAGGTCAGCAGGGCCGCCAGGTTATCGTTGTCGCCAAACTTGATCTCCCGGACCACCACCGTGTCATTTTCATTCACGATCGGAATCACCCCCTGCTGCAACAGGGTGGCAATGGTATTGCGGGCATTGAGATAACGCCGGCGGTTGTAGATGTCATCGCCGGTCAGCAGCACCTGGCCCACTACCTGCCGGTAGCGGGCGAAAGCCTGTTCATACTGCCACATGAGACGCACCTGCCCCACCGCGGCACAGGCCTGCTTTTCAGGAATAGTAGCCGGAGGTTGCTGATAACCCAGTACGCCGCGGCCAGCGGCCACAGCACCTGAGGTAACGACAACAAAACGATATCCCCGGTTGATCAGCTGGGATATTTCACCGGCAAAACGGGAGAAAAAATCAACATCCAGCCGCCCGTCGGCAGCCGTTAACACGGCGCTGCCAAGCTTGACCACCACCAGGCTGGCATCTTTCAGCAGTGAAGTACGCAAACCATCCTGCCCGGATGTTCCGTCCCTTGCCTGTTTTTTACTCATATCAAAAACCTTGCAATGCATCTGACCACCATTTCCAGATGAATATTCATGGGGAAACAGTACCCGCCGGACGCATTAACACCCTCCACCTTTACCCGTTACTAATAGAAAAGCCGCCCCTTGTCAACGCTTAGCCGATCGAACCTGCATCTTCAAGACCGTCACGGCAAACTGCCGGATATTATGTCTTTATCAGTGTAATTTTCCCTTGAATTCTCCCCGGGCATTGTGATAACAATCACGATGCATGATGTATTCGTGCGAGAGTACAATGCCAACGTAAACGTAATTAAAGCGTGTCACCCAAAGGATGCATCCCCGCAGCAAACCATACATTACTGCCGAACCGAGGTTTATAAGGACATGAAACAAAAAGACATTAAGATTCCGGAAGCCACCATCAAGCGCCTTTCCGCCTACATCAACTGCCTTGAAAGGCTTGATGACAAAGGATACCAGGTCGTCTCTTCCGAACTGCTGGGGGAATCCTGCCAGGTGAGCCCGGCCCAGATCCGCAAAGACTTGTCTTACTTTGGTGAATTCGGCGTTCGGGGTGTCGGTTACACCACCAAAACCCTTACGGAACAGATTAAAGTCATTCTCGGGCTGGACCGCATCTGGCCGACGGTGCTGGTCGGCGTCGGGCACCTGGGCCATGCCTTGCTGAATTTCACTTTCATACGCGAACACGGCTACCGCATGGTTGCCGCTTTCGACAGTGATCCGAACAAAATCGGCAACGAAGTTGCCGAAGGTCTGCACATCCGGTCCATCGAAGAACTGGTCGAAATCAGCAGCCAGGAGAAGGCCGCTATCGGCATCGTCACCGTCCCGGCTTCCAGCGCCCAGTCTACCGCCGACCTGCTGGTTGAAGGCGGGGTCAGCGGCATCCTTAATTTCGCCCCGTTCAAAGTCAAGGTTCCGGACCATGTCACCTTGAGAAACGTCTCCATTGTCAGTGAACTGGACAATTTGGCCTACCTGCTGTCCAGCAAGAAGCCCCGGCGACGGCGGAAGAAAATTAAATAGTTTCCATCCGGAAACTGGCCTTTCCGGGCAAACACCCAATAATTTCCCCTGTTCCCTTTCGGCTTCAAGCCTTTTTACCAAGTACTTTACCCAGATAATAGCCGGTGGCAGACGCCGCGACACCGGCTACTTCCTCGGGAGTGCCGGTGGCGATGACCTCCCCCCCACGGTCGCCCCCCTCAGGACCCAGGTCAATGATGTAGTCAGCCACTTTGATCACCTCGAGATTATGTTCAACCACCAGCACTGTATTGCCCTCGTCCACCAGCCGCTGAAGCACCTGCAGTAGCTGGCGGACATCGTGAAAGTGAAGACCGGTGGTCGGCTCGTCAAGGATATAGAAAGTCCTGCCGGTTGCCCTTTTGCCCAGTTCCCGGGACAATTTTACCCGCTGGGCCTCACCGCCGGACAGGGTGACTGCCGCCTGTCCCAGAGTAATGTAGCCGAGGCCCACGTCCTGCAGGGTCTGCAGCCGGGCAATCAGCCGGGGAATGGCGGCAAAAAATTCAACCGCCTGGTTGACAGTCATCGACAGCACCTCGGCAATATTTTTGCCCTTGTAGTGAACTTCCAGGGTGTCCCGGTTAAAGCGGCTGCCGCCGCAAGCGTCACAGGTAACAAAAACATCCGGCAGAAAATGCATTTCAACCCGCATCATCCCCTCACCTCGGCAGGCCTCGCAGCGCCCACCTTTGACATTGAAGCTGAAGCGCCCGGGGCGGTAGCCGCGCACCCGGGCCTCGGGCAGGGCGGCAAACAACTCGCGGATCAGGGTGAAAACCCCGGTGTAGGTAGCCGGGTTGGAGCGGGGGGTCCGCCCGATGGGACTCTGGTCAATGTTGATCACCTTGTCAAGGTAGTGCAACCCGCTCACTGCCTCCACCGGCCCGGCAACCTTGTGGGAACCGTGCAGGTGGTTGTGCAGCACCGGGTACAGGGTGTCATTCACCAGGCTGCTCTTGCCGGAACCGGAAACCCCGGTGACGCAGATAAACAAACCCAGGGTAAAATCCACGTCAATGGATTTAAGGTTGTGAATGCCCAGCCCCCGCAGGGACAGAACCCTCCCCCGGGCCAGCCGCCGTTTTTTCGGCACCTCGATAAACTGCCGGCCGGACAGATACTGCCCGGTAAGGGAATCCCCGGCGGCGATTTTCGCCGGTGACCCCTGGGCCACCACCTGGCCGCCCAGACGGCCGGCCCCCGGCCCCATGTCAATAACGTGATCGGCCCGCATGATGGTGTCCTGATCATGCTCCACCACGATCAAAGTATTCTGCAAATCACGCAGCCGGAAGAGCGAAGCCAGCAATTTCTCGTTGTCCCGCTGGTGCAGGCCGATGCTCGGTTCATCCAGCACATATAAAACTCCGGTCAACCCGGAACCTATCTGGGTAGCCAAACGGATCCGCTGGGACTCCCCTCCGGACAGGGTTCCTGATTCCCGGGCCAGGGTCAGGTAGTCCAGACCCACGTCAAGAAGGAAGGACAACCGCTGCTCAATTTCCTGCAGCACTCGGCCGGCAATGGCCTGCCTGCTGGGGGGCAGAGACAGATTCTGGATGAAAGCCAGTATCCGGGGCAAGGACAAAGACGTTAGTTCATAAATATTCAGGCCGCCGATTTTCACATGTAAACTTTGGGGTTTCAGCCGGCTGCCGCCGCAGTCCGGGCAGGGAACCGGGGAAAGGTAACGGCGCAGTTCATCATCACCACCGTCCCGGGCCTTCAGTTTGCGTTTCAGGGCTGGGATCACCCCTTCAAAACGGCGCTCCGCCACCCGGCCACGGCGGCCTTCGGGCAGCAGGTCGGGAATTTTTTCTTCACCGCTGCCATAGAGGACCAGCTGCTGCACCTCCGGCGGCAGATCGGCAAAAGGCTGGTAGAGGTCGAAACCATAATGGCGGGAAAGGGGCAGGAGCACATGCTCCTGATAAAAGGGCTGGGAACGATGCCAGGGGGCTATCGCTCCCTCCCGGAGCGACAAGCCCGGATTGGGAACCACCAGCTGGGGATCGAAAAGCAGCTCGCTTCCCAAACCGGCACAGCGGGGACAGGCACCATAAGGATTGTTGAAAGAAAAAAGCCGCGGAGAAATTTCGGCAAAACTGATGCCGCAGCGAATGCAGGCCAACCGGGTGGAAAACAGCAGCCGCGGCCCCTCCACCACCTGGACCGCCACCACCTCGTCAGCCTTGCCCAGAGCCAGCTCAATGGAATCGGTCAGGCGCCGCCGGATGTCCTCCCGCACCACCAGGCGGTCAACCACCAGGGCAATATCATGGGTCCGGTAGCGGTCCAGTTCCGGCACTTCCTCCAGCGAATAGATTCGGCCGTCCACTTCAACCCTCAGAAAACCCTCGCGAATCAAGTCGGCAAACAGCTGGCGGTACTCACCCTTGCGCCCCTGCACCAGGGGGGCAAGAATCAGCAGCCGGCTGCCCGCCGGCTGCCCGAGCACCGCGTCAACAATCTGGACCACCGTCTGTGAACTGATTTCCTCTCCGCACTGGTAACAAAAAGGGGTTCCCACGCGGGCATAAAGCAGCCGCAGGTAGTCATAAATCTCGGTCACCGTGCCCACGGTGGAACGGGGGTTGTGGGAAACCCGCTTCTGCTCGATGGCGATGGCCGGGGACAGGCCGGTGATTTCATCCACGTCCGGCTTGTCCATCAGCTGCAGGAACTGGCGGGCATAGGCCGACAGCGACTCCACGTAGCGGCGCTGGCCCTCGGCATAGATGGTATCGAAAGCCAGGGAAGATTTCCCGGAACCGCTCAGGCCGGTAACCACCACCAGCTGATGACGGGGAATAACCAGATCGATATTCCGCAGGTTATGTTCCCGGGCGCCTTTAATGGTAATCTGGTCCATACTACCTCGGCAAACTGCCCTGCCACTTTCCGGCAAGACATTTACAGTATTGAAAAGGGGATTGGAGTTTACCTTTTTTTCAGCAAAGTGTCAAAATGAATGGTCACCCATGATCAGAACCGGCAACAACCATAAGGTACCATTGAAAAACCTTTTCCCATCAAATCACGACGGAACTTACAGGTAAAACTCCAAAAAGTTGGGGCTGTTTCCTGATCAGAAAACAGCCCCAAAAAAACGCAATAAACACAAGTTTTCCACTTACTTCATATAAGCTCCCCACAAGCCGTCCAGCAAAGAGCTGCCTCCACCGGCGCCTTGCTCCACGGCGACATATTCGCCGGGATGATCCACTTTAACCAAAACATACGCACCCTGGTGAGCAACTATCTCAGCCTGGTGATCAAGGTTGAAATATTTGTCGTTTGTTTCCTTCGTCCAGATTTCCGCATTGATACCGGTAAACGGCAACCTAATGATAGTTGCCGGACCTTTGCCGCCATCCGACTCGCTTTCGTATTCATATTTGAGCATGTATGCCTGTGAAAAACCCCGACCATTAAGATATACTTCCTCTTTCGCAGGAGCAAAACCGCAAGCTTGCAGTTCTGGTTTTCTATGCTCCGGAATATAAAAATATTGTTTATCCATCCATGGCCCATTAACAACCTGGCGTACATACGTAGTCTGGGCTTCAAGCGGGGTCAGGCTACCGGGTTCAATCTCAGTGATTTCACTCCCTAAAAGAGTTCCTTCACCGGCCATTTTGAAAAGCTCTTCGGCATGATGATGGCTGAGTTCCAGAACCTCGTCAGCTTTGGCACCAAGGAAATGCAGGCCATTAGCTTCCATGGGTTTAATATAATCGACTTCACCGTCAACCAGGAACAGCCCGTTGGGATTGGCCATTTCCATCTGGCCGGTTTCACGATTATAGCGCATAAAACGGTTTTCATCGCGGAACCACGGCGGCGACCAGGGCATGTACATAATGTTGCGGTCGGTAACCCGGTGCGCCCCGGCCGAGGTAGCAGAATCACCATGACAGTCGTTACAGGTTTTAGATCCCAGAGCCTTTTCAGCCGGCTTGATACCATGGCTGTCAGAGAAATAGTGGGCGGCCATAAACAATACCGGATGAGGATCAGTTTCTCCTTCGGCTTTCAGCACGGTGGTCAATGCCGCTTGCACAGCCCTCACATCTTCATCCCACCAGATATCGGGGAACATGTCACCGGTATGATCGAAAAGGACATAACCGCTGTCCTTGAGGACAATACGGCCGATATTGGGATTCTCCGCCCAAGTCGGGTCATTAGGCGGAATCATAGCCATTTCCATCGGGTTAACGACACCAACCCGACAAGGTCTTTTGTAAGCTTTAACAATAGCGTTAAGCTCCCGAATGTAAAGAACCTTGGCCCCGCCGTAGGGCAGGTCGGACATGTCGGCATCGGGCTGCGGGTTGACATCAACCCAGGTCAAAATGGTAACCGGGTTGCCAACCACCACCTGGGGGTAACCATTGACGCCGTTGCCGTAATAAAGCGGCGGGTAGTTCAAGTTAGGGGCCTTGGGATCGTATGTGAGCGGCACACCCATTTGCTTGTAACCTTCATATGTAACCTGAAGGAAATAATTCCAGAAATCGAACTTGAAGTTGGTGGGCATACCATTAACCAGGCGCCCGGGATCAGCCTCGCCATCCATGTTGAAATAGTTGACCATCTGGGAAACAAAATCCATTGATTGGACGCCACTGCCATCGGCATCAATCGCCTGGCTGACCATATTGAAGTGCGGTATTCCGTAACCCGGCGAGCTCCCGTAAACCGGCTGCAAGGCGTAGGCAGGATCGGGGAAAGCCATACCCTTGCCATCACCAATAATGCCAGCGGTCTGATCGGCTAAGACGTTATATCCCATCAGGTTGTCAAAGTTGGTATAATAACCCAAGGTATCGTCAAAAGTCCGGAAACGCCAGGTTTTACGATAGGGCTCGTGACAAGCCTGGCAGGATACCGCCGCCAGGTGACGACCGGTATTCTCGCCAAAAACCTCTTCATGTTTGGCGCTCGGGTTGGGAGCGTTGCTGTCTTCCCCGGCCAGATGGCAGCCTTCGCAGGTCTTGGGCCGCGGGTTGGCGTCAAGGTCGTTGCGAACCATATGGGCCGTATCAACCCCTTTCAGGAAGTTATGCTTATCCTCCTTGCTGCCGGCAACGCGAAGATGACACGTGCCACAACCCATTTTTTTGCCGGACAAATGGACATCGTAACCGATAGCTTCCGGGTCATCGGTAAAATTAACATAGTTACCGTTTTTGACCCAGTCCGCCGGCATCCCCAGCATGTAGGTACGGCCACGGGTCCAGTTGCTGTTGCCGTGGTCCTTGGTCATCACATGGCACTGGCCACAGACCTTATCCCACTTCCAACTATTGATGTCCTGCTGGCCGCCAAAAACTTCCGACATCGGTATGGCCCCATTAGCATCAAGGTCTCCGGTATTGTAATAAGCCTTGGCCTGCCACTCGTCACCGTTGCGAACGATTTTCAAGTAGGTTACCGGGCTGCCGTCATGGTTGAAATCTATCCCCATCAGATTGGCGGTCGGCATCAGGTCAAAAAAGGAAGGCAAGAGATCATGCATAGTGGGCTGGACTTCACCAGCGGGGATCGCCCCATTCTGGATGTCCCGAATGACCAGGGAAAGGTCAATCTGACCAGTGTTGGGATCAACATAACGGTAATCCCCCTGCATGGTCAATCTCATGGCGAACATCAGACCGCTGTACTCTTCGCCAACGCGCCCACTGTAAGGCAACCCTTCACCCTCGATAACTCCGGCCCGGATAAAATCGCGCACCGAGGCATCACAGCTGTCCCAGTTGGTGTAAAATTTGCCGGGCTCATAGGCTCTCAGCGGGATCGGTATCGGGAGAAACTGGTCTGATCCCGGCATGTTGAATTTAATCTGGTAGGCATAAATAAAATCGTTAAACATAATGTTCAACAGATCCATTATCGTATCATCCGGTTCCAGGACACCATGCGCCTTGAAATACTGGAGAAATCCATTAAACATCTGCATCAGTGCCGGTTTGCAGGTATCGCACCGTTCCTTCTCATCCTCAACCCCGTTCGGATTAGCACAATATTCAGGTTTTAATAAGGTACGCTGCGGATCCTGCCAGATCTTGGTGAGATTCTTGCCGTAAAGGGCGTAAGGCAGCTTTAAACCGCTGTCCTGCATCTGCTTGAGCCCGTCAACCCACATCTGCATCATCTCGCCAACCATTTCCTTGGGCAGTTCGGCCAGGGCATTGACCCGGGGACCGACCGGCCGCATCATCCGCTGGGGGCCATCGGTATAATTCATGGCGGTACTGTTTTCGAGACCGAGCTTCGTCGGCATGCCAAAAGAAATCTCATTGACCTTCTGGGTCTGCGGATCGCGATCGGCAAAAATCATCAGCCGCGGACGGAAGGGCTGGACCTTGAGCCCATCGGCAGCCGTGTAGGTATAGCTGCTTTCAGGATCAATGTGGCACAACAGGCAATCCGCTTCCATCACCCCGGACTTGCTCCAGTCATGGGGCCGGGGTTCACCGATAGCAGCAATGGTATCATCAATGCTGGCGGTAGAGTTCATATCAGGACCATAGAGAGCTGTCACCAGGTCATTGGAATCATAGCTGTAAAAGTCACGGTCATAACTGTGCGTCGGCACCAGGCTGGGGTCGGTAAACGGGGCCACCGTATTATCATCCTGATTGACAACTCCTTCAACCGGGCCGCCACCGGGATGACAGGAATAACAGACGGCCATATGGTCGGCGGTACCAATATCAAAAAAGTAAGGCTTCCCTTCGGAACTGAAAGGAGCATCTTTGCTGCCGCGGACACTCTTAGCCGCCAACTGGCGGTAAGAGGGGGGTCACCACGCTCCAAACTGGCCAGGACTGAGCAAGTGTCCATAAGCATTGGTCAGGTATTTCTGGAGATTGTTATTTTCGCGGTTTTCGCTCACCCAGGTGTCGCTGTTTCCGCCATTGGGACCAGGACTGGCTCCTTCACGGAAATGGTAGGCTTTGGTGATCGAATTATAATCATGACATTTGCCACAAGTTTGTTTCGGACTGTAGGCCGGGCCTTTCTTATAAACAGCGCCGCTGGCCGCAGTCACCGTGTCACTGTCATCCAGCTGATCAATAATCCGTTGCCCCTGGGCATCATACAACGTTACCGCTGGATGAGCATGGACTACAGCCGGCAATGCCAACAGCAACGCCAGCAGGCAAAATCCCATGGTTGTCAATAACGACTTCTTCATTCACACACCTCCACTTGCCCTCTCCTTAAAAATTAAAACTATACGCTACTTTTTACGCAGAATAATGTTGCTGTGGCATTCCATGCACTGACCAGTCTCATGGCAGACGTTGCAGCTGCGGAAATTCCTCCTGGCTTCTTCTCCATGACCATTTTCAGAACTGTATGACATCCAGTTGGCCCGCCGGTGAGAAACCGGTTTCTGACTGCGGTGGCAGTCGATACAGTATCCAGCATCATGGCAGTTGGCACACAGGCGCCGGTCATGAGTAGCCTCCATCCCATGACCGCTGTTTTTCCAACCGAAAGTATGGTCACGGGGTTTCTGGGTCCGGTGACAAGCTTCACAGAATTTCTGCCGGTCAGGATGACAGTAAACACAGGATGAATCCAGACGGCTGACCTGACCATGGCGGCTTTCCCAATTCCGGCGATGACTTTCAGGAGCCTTCTCCGCGTCAATTTTCTCGTGGCAGGCCGAACATTCCCGGGGACCATCTTCCGTCTTATGGCACTTGATGCACAGGGGCATTTTCGGCCCGCTGGACAATCCCTGTTCCTTGGCAATGCCCTGGTGACAGGTCTGGCATTCAAAATCGGCATGGACCTCATGACTGAAGATCAGGTCGGCATGGCTTTTTGGCTTAGGCTCTTCCTTGACCTCATAATCATTTTTTGCCCCGTCCACGGTATGGCAGACAAGGCAGTCCTCCGAGGGGTTGTCCTCGTCGATATCATGGCATTCTTTGCAGTTGTCCATCGTCGGCGCGGCATAACTACCTTCATCATCAGCGACATGACACTGATCGCAGGATACTTCCTGCTCAACTATATGGAAGCGATGGCTGAACTTCAGTCCGGTTTTTCCCCGACAACCGTAAGCCACCAGAACAAGCCCCAAAAGCACGGCCACCCCAATCACATACACCTTTTTTTTGCGCATAGAAATCATCCGTCTACCACCTTAATATTCGAGATGCAGGGACATAGTCAGTGCATTGATATGATCGATCCCCAGTTCATCTTCATAATAATCATCTTCATCATATTGATAAAGCAGTTTCACCCAGGCATGATCCATAAAACGGTACTTGAGCGAAGCTTCGTAGCGAGTGGAAGCCTCGTTTTCAATCAGGCTGTTAACATCCTCGGTCTTGTGGTAGAAGCCGGCTCCCAATTCAAAATGTTCAAACAGCTCCTGGCGCCAGTCGGCAAAGTAGGAGGTGGACTCTTCCTCGTAGAAAGTATCGCGGTCCTCTTCCCAGTAGCTGTAGCCGATATCAAGATGGAAGCCCTTGAGATTGAGCCACTCATCGATGTTCACGCCGATGGTATAACGATCAAAATCGGTATTGTAGAGGTCTTCATCGTTGTCATGGGCCAGATCCCGCTTTGTATAGCGCCCATAAACAGTCAAGCCTTCGGGGCCCGGAACGGGCTGGCTGATTTTAAGGTCGTACTCCAGGTATCCCTGCTCCTGCAACAGGTAGAGGCTGTTGAGATGATCACTCAACGCCTGGTCCATGGAAAAAGTGTAATCAAAAAGGAAGTCACTGTCGGCAGCAATTTTATACCGACGATAAAAGGTGGCATTAATCACCGTCCCGGTAACCGGGCACATCAGCTGGGCATTTACATCAAAAAACCGGGTGTGATCATTGATGAAGGCCAGGCGGCCGCGGGTCTGGACATGTTCCGTCGGCTGCCAGTAAGCCGAAGCTTCAGTGGAGGTCTCTTCGGAGAAAACCCCGTCAAGATAGAAGGCAAGGCTTGACAAGGGATGTATGGACAGGCTGTAGCCTCCGACCCCATCCTGGGTAATATCGGAATAGTGCTGCACCAGGCGGCCGCCGAAGATCTCGGCTTCCAAACCAGCCCAGGCCGGCAATGAGTAATGCATCTGCACGCCGTCATAATGCACCGTTTCGGCACTGTAGGCATATTGCCTCCCCAAACGGACATTCAGTCCCGTAACCAGGAAATCCTTTTTTTCCATGAAGGCATAAAAAACTTCAAAATCCTGGCGGTGGTCGCCACGGCTGTCGGTATAATCCTGAAAAATTGATCCTGAAGGGGTTCCATCCAGATCTTTCAGGTAGCGGCCCATCACCGATACCGTAATCCCCGACTCCGCCCAATTGAGGTCAGCAGCCAGCAACTGGTTGATATCCTGGTCATGGTCATCATCCGCGACCGCGCCTTCCCTGGGATCATCCGACCATTGCACCCGATAACGGGTTGTACTCCGCAATGATAGATCCATATCCCCCAATTCCATCCCCCAGCCTGTGGTCACGATAAACAGACAGGTGATGATTACCAACCAGGCTACCATACCCGGCCGCCAGCGGTTTTTTACCCATTGCTGCCGTTTAATTTCTGTCATCAAACATCCCCATCGCTAAAAACTGATTATCAATCCATATTATATTTCTAAATAACCGTATAAAAACTAACACATATAAAAATCCAAAATTAACGATTCCTAATCCTTTTTTTCACGATAGTCAAGAACTAAAATTATTGTTTTTTACCACACCGGAAAGCTTAGGCAATTTACGACTTGGAAAGAAAATTAAAAGAACTTATAGTGCAATAAGAACGTCTGGCGGGAAACAACTTTATTCAACGCTGGCCGGTTAAAACTGTTAACATAACCTATCTATTGCGTCAAGTATTTTTCCTCATCAGAATGGGGGCTGAATGCGTTTCATTACGGTCATTATTTAAATATTCGACCTGCCAAACAACAACATAATACCTTTTACCCATGCTCAGCCAACAAAAAAAGTATGGGAATGATTTTCACATTATGCTGGCTCTATATTTCATTATCTTGTATTTTAGCATCACACACATCGTTCTGTAAAAACACCAGCAGTCGCAAACTAACAGTTGCGGAACTCATTATATTTATGACTGAAAAAATTCCTGACAACATCCGGAAAGCTTTACAAAAGGCATCCGCCCTGCACCAGCGGGCGGTTTCCGACTACGCGCAATGCATCGAATTCAGTAAAACCATGTCTGAGACTCTGGTAGCCTTAGAAGATGCCAACTGCATTAAAACTGCCGACAAAGTGATGAGTATACTTATCAATTGCAATCCTAAAGAAGGAGCTCATTGTGATAATTCCGCCCTTGTTGGCGAAAAAATGAAAAAATTTTCAACCAGTTGATTTGATGCCTTTGGTCCAGTGGCCAATTGATTTTTTAGAGGGTTTCAGTTGATCCCATTGTAAGGGCACTGCCATTTTAATAAAAGTGAAAAAAATTTTACGTCTTGGATTCAACCGGTAAAATAAAAAAAGGCAGCGTCCCGGGAAACGCTGCCATTGAATAAATTGATGAAATGCTGACTTTGATTGTGATGGACATACAAAGGTAGTATTTTTTACCAGCCCGGTTGATCTAAAGCCCTCATAAGGTTGGCACAAGCGTTCCAGCTTGTAGGACCAAGACGTACATTAACGTAATCACTGACCGCCAAAGCATAAACACCACCAAATAAGCTATCACATGATACCGCACAATCTAAAGGGACACCAATACCTTGGTTTTTGCATGCCACAAAACATTCGCCATCATCTCCATAGCTACTGCCGGTATCTTCAATACCTGTCAGGGTAAAAAATCCTGATGAATTCCACTGCAAACTCAAATCATAAGATCTACCATTGAGAAACAGGCGAGATACATACAGGATCTGAGTACTGAGATCCAATGTGGAACAACCTATATTACCTGTTGCGTTGCCAAAACCAATAATTTTTATAGTTAAAGGTTCAACAGTCGCAATCTGCAGGTCAACCCAGTAATAATTCATACCTACCGTCACACAGGGAACATGGATAATATAAGTGGAAAGGTCAAAGGTTGCACTGCCAATAGTGAATATATTTGAACTAGTAAGAGCTTCATACTCCACAATAAAATTTCTCATCCCAAAAAAATGCTCTCCGTTATTGTCAGTGAAAGTACCGGTGTATACATCATTCCACGATCCACTACTTGATGCGGGAAAATACTGGAGGTATTCTTCAGAACGGCCAGCACCAACTACACCTACCCAACGGAAAAAATTGTTTGGTTCACCGGATCTCCAGTTAGTATAGCTCCATTCTTCACCAGTAACCCAATGCCAGTCAGCCTTTTTTTCAGCATTAGTTCTTTCACGGGTAGTAGGCGTTTGATATCCACCCAATAAATAATTTTTTTTAGTAAAACTTAGACTCGCAATAAAATCAGCTTCTTGAGATGAGGTAATCGTTGCAAGATACCCTTTAAATAATTGCCCAGAAGCATCTGTAAAAGTTAGTTCAGATGCCCAGTTTTTTGCATCTTCCCAAGACATATTCGTGGCATCTTCAACTACATCATAATAATGACCATTTCCACTCCATATAACAGGTTCCGCAAATACAACACCAAACCCAAGAAATATAAAAATAGCAGTTAATATACTTACTATTTGATTTCTTTTCATCACTTATCCTTATCTGTAAAAGTTAAAATTTTTCCGCACAGTTTTTGAGTTTTAGTTTTTCGCCATCCCCAGCCTGTAAAAAGCCAGAGGGATGGCGTAGAGCCTCTTAAAGATTGAAAAAGATTCACCACAATTTTAATACCCGACCCAAGGGGTAGTGTCAATAATATTTCGCTTTTTTTTCCGGCTGTACCCTGAAGTTGTGTTTTGACCTTGCTACAAGTTGATTTTAATAATGAGATTAAACTTCGCTGATGTACTCCACGCAACATCCAGACGACCATGAAAACCACGGGGCTGCCGGCGGCAAAAACCATCGAGGAATATGATTTTTCTTTTCATCCCCGGCACGACAAAAGAAAGGTCA
>Ga0256913_10000804_pt1 | contig 16284 bp, 15 predicted proteins | sample Axial_MatmetaG_FD_185970 | JGI IMG/M metagenome (GOLD analysis project Ga0256913, IMG submission 185970) | Deep-sea worm associated microbial mat communities from Axial Seamount, Juan de Fuca Ridge, Pacific Ocean - Axial_Mat | ecosystem: Environmental > Aquatic > Marine > Oceanic > Microbial...
GATGCGACGATTGAAAACTCCGATGTAGGACCCATGGGCCGCATCCGCCCCAAAACCCTGCTCAAAGATACCCATATCGGCAATTTTGTAGAGGTGAAAAAATCTACGCTCACCGGTGTCAAAGCAGGACATCTCGCCTACCTTGGAGATGCGACGATTGAAGAGGGAAGCAATATTGGCGCGGGTACCATCACCTGCAATTATGACGGAAAGCAGAAGTACCATACCCAGATCGGAAAAAATGTTTTCATCGGTTCGGACACACAGCTTGTCGCCCCTGTTACCATCGAAGATGATGTGATTATTGCAGCAGGCAGTACCATTAACAAAAATATTGAAAAGGGAGCACTGGCTATCTCCAGAACACCGTTAAAAACCGTCAAGAACTTCTTCTATAAATTTTTCGGAGAGAAGTAGATGCAGGTCAATCTCAGCGGCAAATCCGTTCTTCTGGGTGTGACAGGCAGTATCTCTGCCTATAAAGCCTGTGATCTCGCACGGCTTTTTGTCAAAGCGGGTGCCAGTGTACATGTGGTCATGACACCTTCTGCCCAGCGCTTTGTCTCGGCACTTACCTTTGAAGCGCTGACAAGAAACCCTGTACTGACCGAAGAGAGTGAGAGCTGGAGCTCGGAGCTGAACCATATTGAAACAGGAAAGAAATGCGATGTTTTTGTCGTTGCCCCCGCAACGGCAAATACACTGAACAAACTGAGCAAAGGGATAGCGGACAATATCCTGACCCAGACCGCACTGGCATTTGCAGGCCCTATGGTCGTTGCCCCCGCTGCCAATACACAGATGCTCAAAAACCACTATACGGTCGGTTCGCTCAAAATGCTGGCAGTCAACGACTATACAATCGTCCAGCCACAGGAGAAACTGCTTGCCTGCGGCGATACAGGAAGTGGCGCACTGGCAGAACCGGAGGAGATATTTTTCGAGACTGCCCGTCTGCTTTTAACAGAGACGTTCTGGGAAGACCGGCGGGTGGTCGTGACGGGAGGCGGCACCAGAGAGAAGATAGACGAAGTACGCTACATCAGCAATTTCTCTTCGGGGAAAATGGCCAAAGCACTCTCTCTTGAACTCTATCTTAAGGGAGCGGATGTCTGCTACATTACCACCATGGGGAATGAAGGCCTGCCCCAGACACTCTACACGATCGATGTAGAAGATGCGCAGGAGATGTTCAAGTATACCGTCGATGCCGTCAGGGTTGCCAAAAAAGGCAAAATGAGCACCGTTTCCATGAACAACACCGAAGCGCCACGGCTCATTCAAAAAGTACCTTACCTCTTCATGGTCGCTGCCGTAGCGGACTTCACCCCCAAATTCCCGCAGGCAGGAAAACTGAAGAAATCGATGCTGGGGGAACAGTGGCAGATCGAGCTTGAACAGACCACAGACATTCTCTCCAACCTCAACAAAGAGGGGCTCAAGACTGTTGCGTTCAAAGCCGAGATGGATACAGAAGAGGGGTTGGGGAACGCACGGAACCTTCTTTCCCAAAAAAAGGTGGATGCTGTCTGTTACAACCTGCTCAAGGATGCCACAAGTTTCGGAGGCAGTGAGAACGAGATCACCTTCATCACCCCGAAGGAGCAGATCGCACTGGGTCGTACAGACAAACGGATACTTGCTGAAAAGATAGTCGCACTTGCCAAGGATCTCTCCCATGAGTGATACACCACTTAAACATCTTGCCGTCATTATGGACGGTAACGGCAGATGGGCGAAAGAGCGTGGGCTCAAGCGTACCAAAGGGCATGAACAGGGCGCCGAAGTGATCCGTGACATCACCACCTACTGCGCCAACCATCCCACCATTGAGAGTGTGACCTTCTATGCCTTCAGTACAGAGAACTGGAAACGTCCCAAACTGGAAGTCGATTTTCTTATGAAACTTCTGGACAGATACCTGAAGAACGAGTTGGAGACCTACCGGAGGGACAATGTCCGTTTTCAGGCCATAGGCAATATCGGGGAGTTCTCCAAAGCGCTGCAAAAGCGCATTTACGAAACGCAGGAAGCGACCAAAAACAATACAAAACTCACACAGGTACTGGCACTGAACTACGGAGGAAGGGCCGAGATCACCCAGGCGGTGAACAGACTGATCTCGGAAGGCAAAAAAGAGGTAACGGAAGAGGAGATCTCCGCTGCGTTGCAGACACCCTACAGTGATATCGACCTGCTCATACGTACCAGTGGAGAAGAGCGTATCTCAAACTTCCTCTTATGGCAGCTGAGTTACGCTGAACTCTACTTCTCCCCTACGCTCTGGCCGGACTTCACCACGGAAGAACTCGACCGTATCATACACAATTACACACAGCGCAGCAGACGCTTCGGAGGTCTTTAATGCTTGTTTTTCTCATCTTTCTCTTCGGTGCCGTGATCGGCTCTTTCCTCAATGTAGTTATCTACCGTATTCCCAAGGGAGAGAGCATCGTCTTCCCTGCATCAAAATGTCAAAGCTGCCAGACACCGCTAAAGTGGTGGCACAATATTCCTGTTTTTTCCTGGCTTCTTCTCAAGGGGAAATGCTACTTCTGTCAGGAGAAGATCTCTCTGCAGTACCCTGTGGTCGAACTGCTTACGGGAGTTCTCTTTCTGCTTCTCTACTTCAAGCTTGGACTGGTATGGTACTTCCCTTTCGTTGCCGCTTCGTTCTCCGCCCTGCTGGCGCTGGTCATGATAGACTTCAAATATATGGCCGTTCCCGACAATGTCAATATCGCAGCCCTTCTCTTCGCCCTGGTACAGCCTGATTTTCTGCATGCCGCCATGTATGCCGCCATTGCTGCCGGCGGGCTCTACCTTATCGGCCTGCTCTCTTCCCTGCTTGCACGAAGGGAGGCCATGGGCGGAGCCGATGTCATCGTAGCGGGAACTATGGGAGCGCTGCTTGGATTTCCAAACTTTTTCGTTGCCATCTTTCTCTCTGCCATCCTTGCCATGATACCTTCACTCATCAACCGTGAGAAGGGTGTCCCTTTTGTACCGTTCCTTGCCATGGCGACACTGATTGTCTATCTTTACGATGCAGAATCGGCACAGCTTCTGGAGACGATCATCTATGGTTAATGTCAAGGGGTATATCTCGTCAAACTTCACCAAAGCGTTCCTGACGATCTTCCTGCCCTTTTTTCTCATTATCTCTCTGGTCTACCTTGTCAAGATCTCCGCACTTACCGCGCAGATTCAGATCACCTTTACAGAACTGCTTACACTCTACAGCTACTCTATCCCCGATATCATTTTTTACACACTGCCTATCTCTTTCGTGGCGTCACTGGCCAATGTACTGATGAAGCTTTCGCAGGACAATGAACTGATCGCACTCTATGCTTTGGGACTGAAAGCTGGGAAAATACTCAGAAGCCTGCTGCTTTTAGGCCTGCTCTTTTCCCTGCTTCTGGCATCGATCTCTTTTTTGGCCATGCCTCTGAGCAAACAGTTCTACAAATCGTTCAAAGAGTCAAAACGCGCAGATGCCAAACTCAATATCGTACCGGGAAAGCTTGGGCAAAAATTCGGGAATTATTATATCTATGTCAAAGAGAAAGATGAAAAGAACAATCTTTTTCACGATATCGTGATCTACAACCGTACCAATAAAAACGAGGAACAGTTTTTTGCAGCAAAAGAGGGGAAGTTGAAGAAACAAAAAAATATCACTTCCCTGTTGCTGCAGGATGGCTACGGCTATACCTACAGTAAAGAGAATCTGCAACAGGCAGAGTACAAGACACTGGAAGTCTATGATGCCAATAAAAAACAGGCTTTCCATTTTGAAGCGATCATCGCTTACTGGAACAAAGCCAAAACAGACAAAAAAATGATGCGAAAAATCCTTTTTTATATCTTTATCAGCCTGATCCCCCTGCTCTCTGTCTACCTCATTGCCGCTTTTACGATGATCAATCCGCGTTATCAGGCTAACCGCTCTTTTATTATCATATTTGCCGTTACCCTGCTCTTTTACTTGCTTGCTACCGTATTGCAGAAATGGGGAAATTTTCTGATTCTGGCCGCTTTCATTATGGTACTTTTCATTCTTGGACGATGGCTTTTTGCACAACGTATCGCCAGATTTTTTTAGGGTATTTACATGCGTGTAAAAGCAGTGATCGCCTATGACGGAAGTGCCTATGAAGGTTTTCAGAGGCAGAAGCGTACCCAAAGAACTGTTACAGGTGCCCTCGAGAAAGCTTTGCGCTCTCTGCAGATAGACTCTCCCATTACAGGAAGCGGGCGTACCGATGCCGGTGTACATGCGACAGGACAGATCATACATTTTGACCTTCCCCCTTTCTGGAACGACCTTGGAAAACTTCAAGTGATGCTCAACAGAAAACTGGCAGAGATACGGGTAAAACATATGATGGAAGTTCCTTCCGGCTTTCATGCACGTTTTGGAGCAAGAAAAAGGATCTACCGTTATGTTTTTAAAACCAGCCGTCCCTCTGTTTTTGAACAGAAATATATCTCATACTATCCCCCATTCGACAGGATACTGCTTCAGAAGGCTTTAAAACTTTTTATCGGGGAGCATGACTTTGCATTTTTTCATAAAACAGGCAGCGATACACATACAACCGTAAGAGAGATCTATCATGCAAGCTATAGACAACGCCGGCACTATCACTATATCTATTTTCAGGCAAACGGATTTTTACGGTCTCAGGTAAGAATGATGGTTGATGCAGCGATGCAGTGTGCCACCGGCCAGATGAGCCTTGAAGCACTGTCGGAGCAGCTTGCCTGCAGGGAAAAGCACAGTACGAAACTGGCTCCTCCTTCCGGGCTCTATCTGGCAAGAATTTTATATTGAGTGTTGCAGCTTCTCTCTGACATTTTCCAGGTTCGCTTTTTCATCCATGACTTCACAACAGAAGTCATCATGATCAGCGCTGTCGTAAACCAGGGCGAACGGTTTGGCTCCATTGTCACGTATAATATCGGTGATCATGCACTTCATCGTTTTGAACGGCTCCGCATCATAGATAACGAATTGATAGCGTGTATCATCCAGTCTGTCCATAAACTCCTGGTCATCCGTAACGATATCCATAGTGTAATCCAGATTTTTCAAGATACTTCCATACAGGTTTGCTATAAGGGGCATGGAGTGGAAAACAAGCACATCCACTTCACTACTCTCCTCTTCTGCTTCTACTTCTGCAACAGGTAACGTCTCTTCATTCTCTTCTTCAATGCTCTCTTTTTCAGTACTCTCTTCAGGGACAACTGTTTCCACCGCAGGAGCATCCTCTTGCATTGTCTCTTCTTCAGGCAGGTTCTCTTCCATCACCTCTGCTTCATCAGGCAGAGCCTCAGGCAGCTTCTCTTCTTCAGCTTCATTCTCTTCCATCTCTGCTGTCTCTTCTGTCATATCTGCAAAGACAAGCGTATCATCCGCCTCCTCAGTAACAGGAAGAGTCTCTTCCTCTTCTTCAGGAGCTGTTTCCCCTTCACTCTGTTGGACTACCTTATGGGAGAAATACTCCTGGATCAGTGCACTTAGGGCATCAAGTTCGATCGGTTTGGAGAGGTAGTTATCCATCCCTGCTTCCATATACTTCTCCCTGTCCCCCTCCAGCGCATTGGCTGTCAGGGCGACAATAGGAATATGGTGTTTACGGTATTTCTCTTCATACTCCAGGATCTGTTCTGTTGCTTCTATACCTCCGAGTACCGGCATCTGTATATCCATAAAGATAATATCGTACTCATTCTCCATACGCAGATTCACAGCCTCTTCACCATTGTTCGCAAGGGTTACTCTCAAGCCAAAACCATTCAGTACATTTTTGATCAGTTTCTGGTTGATACTGTTGTCCTCTGCAACCAGTGCATGGATATCTTCAAACGCTATATTTTCCGGTTCCTCTTCACCAGAAGGTTTTTTCTTTTCAATCTCTTCGTAAACCACTTCAAGCGATTTGATTGTTTTGGTAAAATTGATCGGTTTATAGAGCACTCTTGCGATACGTTCCTGTACATTTTCAATACTGTGCTTCTTGTCCCCGGTCGTCATCAGAATGACCTTCGTATCAAGGTCCAGATATGCTTCAAGTTCATCTTTGCGCTGGTGGTACTTATGGTCAATAAAAAGTACGTCAGGTAAGCTTGACGGCTCCTCTTCCAGTATTTCATCCCCATAATAGACGTTTAGTTTTGCCCCCATAGCATCGATATAGTCTTTGAGGTTTTGGCTGGATGCCTCTACCTCTTTATCTGGCACAACCAATCCAACGGTAAAGCCATGCATATTGAGCATTTTCCTTGCTTCCGTATGCATTGATTTTTCAAGTTTCAGCGTAAAGAAGAAGGTAGAACCCTCATCCTCTACACTTTCGATCTCCAGCTTGCCACCCATAAAGGAAACCAGTTTGCCCGAAATGGCAAGTCCGAGTCCCGTACCACCGAACTTCCTGCTTGTACTGACATCTGCTTGTGAAAAGGCATCGAAGATCTTGCTCTGCTGCTCTTCCGTAATACCGATCCCCGTATCTGATACGGAGAACTTCACTGTAGTATCGGTGTCACTTTCATCCACTTTCTCTATGCGGACATCCACCTGGCCTTTGACCGGTGTGAACTTGATCGCATTACTGACAAGGTTCACAATGACTTGGGAGATCTTTGTAGGATCGCCTATTACCGGTGTAGGTAGTGACGGATCGATATAGATACCGAACTCGATCTCTTTTTCCGCCGCTCTTGCAGCATAAGATTCAACAGCCGACTCGAACTTCTCGACAGGATCGAACTCTATCGCTTCCAGCTCGATCTTGTCCGCTTTGATCTTGGAGAGGTCGAGAATATCGTTTACAATCGTCAGAAGGTTTTCCGAACTGTGTTCAATAACGGTAATGAACTCCTCCTGCTCTTCTGTCGTCGCGGTAGATTTCAGCAACTGTGTAAATCCGACAATCCCGTTAAGCGGGGTACGGATCTCATGTGACATATTGGCAAGGAAAAGGTCTTTTGCCTGGTTCGCTTCCCTGATCGTTTTGGTAAGGAACTTGTAGATCTTGTTGGTATCCCGGTTCTCGATAAGCATACTCAACTCTTCCTGCTGCTCTGCATTCAAAACCGTTTCTATGTCTTTCAGTGTATCTTCAAAGAGCTGTTTGTCTTTGTTGATATTATGGTAGATTATAAAGAGTACCAAAAGTACAAGAAGGGCAAAGAGTGTACCGGCTGCATACTGAACTACCACCTCTTTACTTTTGGCAACCTGGTTCTCTGTCAACTCCTGTATCGTTGCAAAAAGTACACTCTGTGCAAAAGCGACATGGTTCATCTTCTTCTCAACCTGCTTGGACCATTCATCTTTCGTGACCGGATATTTCCCTGTATATGCCCCATAAAGGATCTGTACCCGTTCATTTGTCCCAATCTGGCTGAACTGTTCCGGAGTGAGCGATGCATTGAGTTTCTGTGCAATCGTTTTGTTCTTCAGTGCGTTCAAGGAGGGTAATGTATCGTCCACAAGCAAGGCATCCCATAACATCAGGTCATCGTTGCTCATCTTCTTCGCACCACTCAGGACAAAGAATATCCCTGTATTTTCCAACTGTATATTCTCTTTCAGTATGGCAAAGTCAATATAGCTGGAGAGGTAACTTTTCATCTCTGCAGAAGGTTCCTGTGCAACTGCAACTTTCATCGCACCGGTCAATGTTTTGAATATCTTGTCATGATAGGTTTCAAAAAAGATATTCTTATGGTCCGAACTTAATGTATCGACTTTACTACGCACATATTTCAGCTCATTGACAATGGTATTGACATTTTTCTGATAGATGGAAAAGTGTTTGTCGTTGCCAATCAATGTTTTTACATCATCAACTACACTGTTGACCGCTTCTCTTGCGCGTTCTACATTGTCAAAACCTTTTCCCCCGTCAGTTCCCATATAGATGGCGCTGGAGAGTCTCTCTTTCTCTATCTCATCAAGCAGGCCATCCATCTTTTTGACGAACTCTGTACTTTTGGTACTCGTCTGCATACTTGCATACTCCGTATAGGAGAGATAGGTATAATAAGCGAGGACACCGAAAATCGCAATGATCACAGTAATCAAAAAAGCAAAGATATTTTTATTGTTTATTATTTTCATTCTCTTTCCTCACTTATTGATTTTTACTGTGGTAAAGCGCAAGCTTGGCAACATGGCCTTCCAAATACGCCACGGATATCAGCATGAGTTTCGGGATGAACAGGTTCTCGGATTTTTCAAAAAACACCCTGTTGGCATTCCAGGAACGGTCCAGAAGCATCTGTACCTCTTTGATATCTTCAGGATATGCATACTGAGAGAGCTCCAGCAGACTCTCCTCTACTTCAGCCATGGCTTTTTTCATCTGATCTTTATTGGTCGCACTGTCAAAGCCGACGTGAAGTGCCATATAGTATTTGGTAACCCGTTCAAGAAGGTACTCCATCTTTTTTGTAACCATTAACATCTCTTCCTCTTTGGAGAAGGCATACTTGTGTGCCAGGGCGATGGAGTCCGCACCCTCAAGCAGTGTTTCACTGTAGTCAAGCATCAGGGCTGCTTTCTCTTTGTCAGCCTTCTCATTGAAGATCTGCTCAATCTGGTCTTTACTGTATGCAAGGAACTCCAAAATATCTTTCGTATCTGCATCTTTTGTCGTTGTCGCAATAATACGAAAGTCATTTGTCAATTCCCGCAACTCTTTTGTCAATCTCTTTTTTATCTCTGTCTTTTGAGGGTGTTTATAGAAAAAAAGGTAATCTTTAACGATCTTCTGGCTGAGATAACGGATATTCTCCGAAGCCTCGATCACCTTTACATCCCCCCTTGTTGCAGCCTCTGCAAAAATCGTTATACCAAGTATCAACAGGGCGGCATGAACAATCTGTTTCATCGTATATCCTTACTATTTATAAAGTTTGACATAAAGCCCTGTGATCTGATTCATTTTTTTCGTGATATCGTCTGTCGTATTAAAAACAATCAACGGCAATCCGCCTTTTTCAATATTGAGATAGAACTTGTAAACGATCTTCCAGAGTCTGTCGATCTCATTGAGCTTTCTGTTGATCTCAGGCGTATTTGCCGGGTTCTTCATCAACTCCTCATGCGATTCACTGAAAAGTTTAACTGCCGCTTTCATCTGGTCAACGGTATTTTTATCTTTGATCCCAGCCTGGTAGGCAATATAATATTTTGCGATACGCTGAGCCAGCATACGCTGTCTGCCTGATGTACCGACAATCTTGGACTCTTTGATCTTTACCGTCTGCTTGAGAGAATCAACAACATACTGGCTCCCTTCAAGCATCGATTCACTCAGGTCGATGACCAGTTGGGCATTATCGATATTGAACGGTTCGTTCGCTGTTGTTTTGAAGTCCTCCGTACTCATCTCAACGAAAGCAAGAAGGTTTTTGATATCCGGGTCATTGATGGAACGCACAAGTGTTTGATGCGCTTTTACCAACTCATCCAGCGACTCCTTCAGCTGCTTGTTCGCTTTTGCCGGAGCGATCTTTTTTCCCGCATACAGGTAGTCTTTGGCAATACGCTGGGAGAGCATTCTCTGTTTTCCCGCTATATCGATCAGTTTAACGGTATCGGAAATGACCGTTGCATCTGTCGAAGGTGCTTTGCTCTCCTCTGCCATACCCGTTCCTGACAATACAAACATCGCCGCAGCCGCCAATCCTATACATTTCATTAGTTTGGTTTTCATTCTCTCTTCCTTTATTTTGTTTCTAAAGCAACATATTTTTGTGTTGCACTGTTCATATTTACAAGAATATCGTTCGATTTTTTATAGATCAGTGTCGGAACGAACTTCGACTTGGACCTGTTCATCATTTCAAAGAACATGAACGATCTTTTGACCTTGGCCAAAAGTGCATTGATCTCATCCGTATTGAGTTTGGAAGCCTGAAGCTCATCGAGTGAAGTCTTGAACAACTTCATGGCATCATCCAGTTTCGTTTTGAACTGAGGGTCATCCACCCCCCATACTTTCAGCATATAGAGGCTTGCCATTCTCTGTGAAAGCATTCTCTGTCGTCCTGCCTTGTTGACGATCTCCCCTGATGCTTTCCCCGAATCTTTGGCAAAAAACTTGGTAGCGTTGTCTGCCGCTTTCAGCAAAGCATCCATATCTACCTGCAGCTTTTCCACTTTCTCTTTTACCGGTTTCTCCGAAAGCATCTGTCGAATAGGTTCCCAAAGCGTCTTCACTTCATCCAGGCTTTTTTTTGTCTCTTCACTTTTTGCATACGTGATCAGTGATTTCAGATGGTCGTCGAAAGTACTGATGGTTTTTTGAAGATCCTCTTCAGGTTTTCCAAAAGTATTTCCCATCCCTACCATCGCATAATCTTTCAGCATTCGCTGTGTAAACATCCGCTGCTTACCCGCAATATCGACAGCATGCGTCGCACTGCTAATCTCTATGGCAAATGCCGACAGATGGAACAGTGAGACCATACCTATTGCGATAACGGTTTTCTTCATTATTTTTAGCAAAACAGTTCCCTTAGTTTGATTCTTGTGCGGCATAAAGGCCGGTGACAGTATTCATGTCTTTTAAAATTTCATTCGATTTCTTGTAAATAAGCGAAGGAATGAATTTGGAGCTCGATTTATTCATGATCTCGAAGAACATGAAAGATTTTTCCGCTTTTTTAAGCAACTTGTCGATCTCCGGTGTATTCATCTCTGATTTCATCAGTAAATTCAGGGAATCTTTGAAAAGCTTCATCGATTTACTCATCTTCTCTTTGAACTTCGGATCATCCACACCCCAGACTTTCAGCATATAGAGGCTCGCCATTCTTTGGGAAAGCATACGTTGCCGCCCGGAGACATTAATGATCTTTCCGGACTCTTTTCCTGTCTGTTTGGCGAACAGCCCTACCGCTTCATTTGACTGTTTCAGCAGTGCTTCAAGATCTTCCTGCATCTTGCCCGCTTTCTCTTTACTGGGCGGTTCCTGCAGCGACGCTTTGATAGGCCCCCACATTTTCTTCACCTTCATCAGACTCTCTTCCGTTGCAGGATCGGTATTAAATTCGATCAGCGCATCAAGGTGGTTTTCAAAATTACTCATGATCTTTTTCAGATCGTCTCCGGGGTTGCCGAAATTGTTTTCCAGTCCTACCATCGCATAGTCTTTCAGCATCCGCTGTGTGAACATCCGCTGTTTACCCGCCACATCGACGGCTACTGACAGGTTTTTGATCTCAATGGCCATTGCCAGCGTAGAGATGAACAGTGTAGAAAATGCGATCTTGATGATTTGTTTTATAAAAAATGACACTATAACTCCTTTCTCCTTTAGTATCCTGTAACATACTAAATTCCCAAAAAAGTCAAATGCGAAGAAGCAGACGTATAACTCCATTGGCAGTTTGGCGATCTTACTCCGTTAAGACCCATAACTTTCCGTCCTTACTTCACAGTAAGTTTGGCTTTTTCAATCAAATAGTTTACCTGTTACGTAATAAATTGTACTTTTTAGCAACTTAAATATGTATTAAGGGTCTCTTTATCGTACCAAATCTGTACAACAGAGCTCTTTTTCAACAGCCAGGATCAGGGTTTGGGAAATATTTCGAGGGTAAAGATAGAAAATATTTCGATAAAGATACACCCCGTTCGACTACGGGGCGGCTTTATCAGTGTGTTTCGACGTGTGGAGTCTCTTCTGTCAATGTTTTGGTCTCGACTGCCGCCTCTTCTTTATGAAGCGTCTCTTCCACATGCTCTTTTATCTCGGCAGCTTTCTCTTCACTCTCTTTTTTCAGAGTTTCTGCTTCTGCTTTGACCTCCTGGGCTTTCTGCTCGGCATGTTCTACCGCTTCGGCCGCTTCTGTTTTTTCAGCACTCATGTGCTCCGGTGCTGCCACTGCGTTTTCAGGCTTTGGAGCTTCTGTTTTCTCTTCACCCGCTTTCTCCCCTGCAGCTTCCGCTTTCTCTACAGGAGCTTCTGTCTTGGCAGCTTGCGCTTCTGGTGCTTTCTCTTCCGCAGCTTTTGCAGCAGGTGCAGCTTTCGGTTCTTCTTTGGATGTTTCCATCTCATCTTTCATGTCATCGATCTTATTCTCAAGGTTCATCACCTGTGCGACATTGGCACCGTGCTTATAGACAAGTTCTCCCCCCTCTTTGCCCTGCTTCAAGATACCTGCTGTAAAAAGCACGAGTATCACCAGGTAGAGTATTTTGACCAAAGCTTTTTTCATTATGGCAGAAAGGAATTTGAATAGCAGTACAACCACCGATATGAACATCAGATACGTTCCAAAAACTTTATGGGCTTTCAGTTCTGTCTGCGCCGCTTCATTCAGCAGAGGAAAAGCCTCTTTCCCATCCACGCTTCCTGTCAGGTAAGCTGCAACAGCCGCAACGACCGTCAAAAGCAGAAGGAAGAAACTCGTAACACCCAGTGCTCTTTTCTTCACTACAAGGTTGACAAGCTCCAAAAGCAGTACGATCAGCGGTAAAGCGATCACAAGGTGGTCCACCGGAGGGTGGAACAGTACAGGGATCTCGAACGGCAGTTCGATCTGTGGTATTTTAATAGCAGGTAGTTCCATACTTCAATCCTTTGATTTAAAATTTAACAAGTATAACATAAAATAATTGACTTGTTTTGTTAAAATGGTTTGACGACGACCATAATCACGATAAATATCATCAGCAGGGTCGGTACCTCATTGTAAACCCTGAAATATTTTCCGGTTTTGTAGTAAGGGTTGTCGATCAGCGTTTTCCGGATCGCATTGAGCGAAAAACTGTAAGCAGTCAAAAATGCCAGAAGAAGCAGTTTGACATACATCCATGAACCACTCTGGAAAATACCGGGGTTCAGGTAGAGCATCAGCCCTCCGGAAAGGATGGTCGCCCACATTGCAGGTACGCCGATATAGGTATAGAGTTTATACTCCTGTATCTCCACCACTTCGCCAAATGCTTTGTTCTCTGCATGCTCTCTGTGGTAAATGAAAAGTCTCGGCAGATAGAACAACACTGCCATCCAGGAGGTAAAACTCATCACATGAAATGCCAATATCCAAGTATAATATGCCATCTATTTCTCCATTATCTCAAAATCTTTCTTACGGTAGATAACCAACTGTAATTTCTTATAATATCCAAGATGTGCATAGTCTATCTTTAGCTTGCTGCCGTTTGGAGGCGTAATGTTTCTATTTTTGAAAAAGATGGGGATTTTCCTGCCATCTACATAAAATTTTCTGTTCCTGTAGATACCCGTCAAGCCCCTCAGCACTTCATTCTGCCTCTCCGTCGCCAAAGTGGCGTAATATTCCTTCAGGTCCGTTTTGCCCCTCTCCTTGAGCACGATCAGCTCCGTGATCTCTTTCAACCCTTTATAGACAGAGATATCCTCTACCAGAAGGTCATAGCTGTACCCCTCTTTCAAACCATTCACACAGCCAAAAAGGAAGATCCCCCTCCCCTTTGGCGTCTGTTTGACCACTGCATACCTGCCGCGTTTGAGCAGTACAACTGCATTTTCAAGTTTGACAGGCTGACTCAGCGTATCGGACGTGTAAAAGTACTCTATATTTCCTTGGATTGTCTCTTTTTTCTTCTCGGCCGACGGCCTGTAGGGTATGGTATCAAACAGGGCATAGACAGGCAGGTGGTCCGAATACCCTCTGCCTGTATGTTTGCCGTGTTTATACTCCCAATGGGCGATATATCCTTTTGGGGTGAACAGGTACCCCGGTTTGAACACTTTGAACGAATGGTTGACATAATCCACCCCTTTGCCGTCAAACATCACTGAAGGAAGCAGAATATGGTCAAGCGTACTTTTGTGCCCGTAGAACTTGTGGCTCCACCGCTCTTTGAACGGCAGTTCCAGCCATGGATTGTAATGCACGCCTTTCCCTGCTTTGCCTATCTGCACTTTCTCCACCGGTTTTTGGTTGAGCGTGGTTTTCAGAATATGGTTGATTCCCCTGATACCGCTTGTATCATCCAAACGTTTTTTCAGTGTAAGGTCTGCATTGTAGTTGCTGTTAAGGTCCCCCAGAATGAGATATTCCTGGTTATAGGGAAGCAGGGAGATCCTCTTTTGCAGGCGTTTTGCAGCAGCGACGCGTTTGCTCTCCACCCCTCTTCTACTTTTGGACTTCCAGTGATTGACAAAAAGGAGCAGCGAGTTTCCCTCTATCTCCACCTCAACCTCCAGAATGTTCCGTACACGGGGAGAGTAGTTCACCTGCAGTTCTCTTTTTCTTTTAATGGGAAAGCGGGAAAGCAGTGCTACCTGGATAGGTGCGCCTCTTTTTTGGGTGATCGCAGCATAACGGTATCCACAGCCAACCTTTTTGAGCCTTTTTTGCAGATGCTCAAAAACACGGGAGTTTTCCACTTCCTGCAAGCCTACAAGATCTGCATCCAGATCACAGATCACTTCAGCGGTATGGTTGAGTTTTATCTCTGCGGTTCTCTCATCCCAATTATGCCTGCCGGGGATGTACTCTTCGTACTCCGTACCGTCATGGACAGCGTCAAAGAGGTTCTCCACATTGTAGGTAGCAACCTTGAAAGGGGTGGCAAAAAGAAAAAACGGGATGGTTAAAATCAGTAATATTTTCATGAGAAGAAGTGTAACACAAAAAGAGCGGTAAGGCTCTTTTTATGTCAAATTGTCACTATTTTTTAGCGAAACATTTTTCCAAGCATCTCCATCGGGTCGGCGCCGCCTCCGAGCATCTGGTCCACAATGCTGTTCTCTCCGCCTGTTGCCCTGTCCACCACCTGCGGCAGTGCATCCGCCAAAGCCTGTTTGGCACTCTCTTCACTCAAACCAAGCTCGGAGGCAAACTGCGAAACCTTTTCACCCCCCAGCAGATCTATAACCTGGTCAAGCCCTATGGAACGGTTCTCTCCATTTCCAAGCCATGACCCCACGATCTCGCCCAATCCGTTCTGGGAAAGCCCGCTTACCAACGCAGCCAGGTCCAAACCACCCTCACTGTTGGTGATCATCCCGTTCAGTGCATTGGCAATATCGTCTATGTCCAGTCCCGTTGTCGCATCGTCACTGTTGTTTTGAATGAGCTCCGCACCCATTCTGAAAAGTTCACTAAAATCCATCTTCTGCTCCTTTGTAAAAACTTTGCTTTAGTATAGCAAAAAAGCGTTACAAACGCTTCATCCCCTCTTCATCCAGCCCGATCTTCCCTGCATCGATCAGGGCTGTCAGTGTCCGCTTGAAGTTCTTCTTACTCAGTCCAAACATTTTTTTGATCTCTTCGGCATCACTTTTATAGGTAAAAGGAAGCTTTCCCTCCGCTGCTTCGAGCTTCTCAAGAATGACGACCTGCGCCTCATCGACCTTCGCCTTCTTGCCGATGGGCTGTAGTGACATATCGAGCTTCCCATCCTTGCGTGTCGCCTTGACATACCCCCGTTTTCTGTCACCCACACGCAACTCTTCGAAGATCTCGTTGCTAAAAAGCATCCCCTCGTACTGGTTCTCGACGATCACTTTGTACCCCAGTGGCGTTTTGGCAAGCACAAGCATCTCCATCTCTTTGTTGGGGTGCAGCCCTTTGAGGTCACGGTTGAAGTACTTCCCGATCTTCTGCGTGCCGTAGAGCCTGCCTGTTTTCTCATCCAGACAGACACGTAGAATATACTTCTTGCCGATGTTGAAGTACTCCTTCTGCTGCGAGAGCGGGACGAAGAGGTCTTTGGGCAACCCCCAGTTAACGAACGCCCCATAGCTCTTGTAGTCGACCACCGTAAAGTAGCCATACTCTCCCAGCTTCGCATAGGGCATCTTCGTCGTCGCTACCGGACGGTCCTCACTGTCGGTATAGACAAAGACATCCAGCAACGACCCCATCGGCATTTCATCTTCCATGATGTAAATATTGGGCAGCAGCACCTCTTCGTAGTCTTTGGCGGCAAGGTAGTACCCAAAGTCCGTATCACGCTCTATTTTGAGGGTATTGACCTCACCGATTTTAATATGTTCGTTTTGGGATTTTGTCTGAGACATGTTGTTCCGTTCGTATTGAAGTACCGTGTATCCACACGGCCTGATTGTATCTATTATAGCGTAATTGCCTAAAAGCAGAAACTACCCCAAATCTCGAAATAGGATTCTTTGAATTTGTGCTATGCTCGTAGTTAGGGGGTTTGTGTCAAATTTGAGTCGCACCCGTAGGTTCGATGATGATTTTACGCAAAGCCCATAGATGCGATGATAGTGCAAAGTCATGAATTCCTATTTCGGG
>Ga0256913_10000805_pt1 | contig 16272 bp, 13 predicted proteins | sample Axial_MatmetaG_FD_185970 | JGI IMG/M metagenome (GOLD analysis project Ga0256913, IMG submission 185970) | Deep-sea worm associated microbial mat communities from Axial Seamount, Juan de Fuca Ridge, Pacific Ocean - Axial_Mat | ecosystem: Environmental > Aquatic > Marine > Oceanic > Microbial...
AAATAGCCGAATTCCGGTATATGAATTACCTGAATATGCTGGGAACCCTGGACACAGCTTAAACACAATAATCGGAAAAGTATTCCCGTTTCTTAGTATCTTTGCACTTTGTATCAGACTGAACAAGGGAAATAGCAAAAACGTATGATCGCACGACATTTGATATCGGAAGAAATAATACCACTTAAAACTTCCAGCACGGGAAAAGAAGCCCTGAGTTTGATGGAAGAGTTGAAAGTGTCGCATCTGCCGATTGTCAATAATGAAGTGTTTCTGGGGTTGATCTCCGAACAGGATATTTATGATCTGAATATTCCGGAGGAGCCGCTTGGAAATTATAAACTGTCGTTGAAACATCCGTATGTCAGCGAACACCAGCATCTTTATGATGTATTGAAGCTGGTCAATGAAATGAAACTCTCTCTGATTCCGGTATTGGATGATCATGAAAGATATCTGGGATGTATTACACTGTTAGATCTGGTCGGTGCCATGGCTGGTTCGTTCTCATTGGAAAATCCAGGTGGTGTCATCGTGTTGGAAATGAGCCAAAACGATTACGACCTTTCGGAAATAGCCCGTATTGTTGAATCAAATGACGCTAAAGTGCTGAGTTTATTTATTTCAACACACGTCGATTCAACACGTCTCGAGGTAGTATTAAAATTAAATAGAACTGATCTGGGAGGAGTCCTGCAGACTTTTGACAGGTATGGTTATTTTGTCAAAGCCTCTTTTGGTGATGAAGAGGATCATGATGATCTGAAAGAAAATTATGATTCACTGATGAATTACCTGAATCTCTGATCTGCCGGAACTCATTTCTCATTCCGGAATGATCTTCCGGTTTACGTTAAAAAAAGTTAAGAATCGGTAAAAAGACCACCCACTGTTTAACTGTCTGTTTTTTTTAGCAAATTTTAAATTAGCTTTGTAAGCTTAATAACCTGCAAGTATGAAAGTTGCATTATTTGGAAAAGATTTTATCGGAGATCAATACATCTATCTTCAGCAAATAATTGACGAGCTTGTTTCCAACCGTGTTGAGATAAGTTTTTTCGAGCCTTTTTACCGTAAATACGGAAGTAAACTAAATCTTCCGAAAAAATACACGTTTTTCAATAAGCATGAGGATTTGCAAGGCACAGATATGTTGTTCTCCATCGGTGGCGACGGAACTCTGTTGGATACGGTTCCTTTTGTAAGAGGTTCGGGAATTCCGATCTTGGGAATTAATCTTGGGCGACTCGGCTTTCTGTCCAGTATTTCGAAAAATGAAATCAAACGGGCGCTTCTGAATATTTGCAAAGGGGAGTATTATCTGGACAAAAGAGCTTTACTGCAACTGGAAAAACCCGAAGGAATATACGGGGATTTGAATTTTGCTTTAAATGACCTGACCATATACAGAAACAACACAACATCACTGATTGTAGTGCATGTTTATGTGGATGACTTGTTTTTGAATTCATACTGGGGAGACGGATTGATCATCTCAACGCCTACTGGATCGACCGCCTATTCGTTAAGTGCCGGAGGCCCGATCGTAACGCCGGGATCACAAAATTTTGTGATTGCACCTATTGCTTCACACAATTTAACCGTAAGGCCTATCGTTATTCAGGACAGCAGTGTAATAAAAATTAAAATAGGAGGAAGGGAAGATAAATATTTAATGACAATGGACTCCCGCCATTCGACCATCAACAGGGATGAAGAACTGGTTATCCGAAGGTGCGATTTTGAAGTTAATCTGGTAGAACCGAATAATAAAGATTTCTTTTCCACCATACGCGAAAAATTGTACTGGGGTGTGGACACACGAAATTGATAAATCGAAGGATGGAGAGTTGCACCTTAACACGTTGTTTATGGTATGTAAAAAAATGATATTTTTGGCGCTCGATTTCGGAATGAAACATAAAAAAAGAAATAACATATTAATAGGCCTGATAACCGGATTAATAGCCGGTTTTGTTTTTATGATGCCTGTTACAACAAAAGCCCAGACATTGGAAGTGGGTGTTTCCGCCGGTGTATCTTATTACCTGGGCGATATTAACCCCGGACTTCCATTTGTTTATTCACGACCTGCCTATGGCGCTTTGGTAAGGTATAATATAAACAACAGATGGTCGGCCCGGTTCTCTTACAACAGAGGAACACTCATGGGTGATGATCTGAAATCCAATGTTGTATCCTACAGAAACCTGAACTTTAAGTCTTATGTAAATGATTTCTCATTAATAGCGGAATTCAATTTCTGGGATTATTTTACGGGTAGCAAAAAAAATTATTTTACGCCGTATATTTTTGGCGGTGTCGGCATGTTTACATTCAAGCCGTTTAATTTTGATGGGGTGGATCTTCATGCGCATGGAACGGAAGGGCAAAATGTTAATTATGAAGACAGGAAGCCTTACAAACTCTGGAATGTTGCTTTCCCTTTCGGTTTTGGCTTTAAATACAGTTTAACTGACCGGCTGGCACTGGGCATGGAGTGGGGTATGAGAAAAACTTTTACCGATTATATTGACGATATCAGTACAACATATTATACAAGTGACGATCCTATATCGGATCCGACGGGCCTGCACGATGCCGGTATGCAACGCGGAAATGCAAAAACAATGGACTGGTATAATTTCACTTTGGTGTCGCTGACGTATAAATTTAATTTATACGGTAGCAGAAAGTGTAGGGATAATAAATGGTAACACGGATATAACCATGAGTTTTAAAGAACAGATCATACCCGAAAAATTACCTCAGCATATTGCCATCATTATGGATGGTAATGGAAGATGGGCTATGAAACAGGGCAAAGATCGTGTTTTTGGACATCAACATGGTGTGGGAGCTGTACGCAATGCTGCCGAAGCTGCTGCTGAGCTGGGGGTGAAATATTTAACCCTCTATGCTTTCTCAACAGAAAACTGGAACCGTCCGCAAATAGAAGTGGACGCTTTGATGGGGTTATTTGTCGAAACGATAGAACAGGAACAGGAAACCCTGAAAAAGAATGATATCCGGCTGAATGCCATCGGCGACCTGGACAGCCTTCCCCCTGAGAACTACAAAAAACTTATGGCTACCATCAATAAAACTAATGAGCATAAAAGGATGGTGCTTACGCTGGCTATGAGTTACAGTGCCAGATGGGAGATACTGGATGCCGTTAAAAAGATTTTAAGGGATCAAAAAGAACAAAAAATAACGGAAGCGGATATTACGGAAAGTTATTTTACCGAGAAATTATCCACGGCCGGCATGCCTGACCCGGAATTGCTGATCAGAACCAGTGGCGAACACAGATTAAGCAATTTTTTGTTGTGGCAGTCAGCTTATACCGAACTGTATTTTACTCCGAAACTGTGGCCGGAATTTGAAAAAGAAGATTTGTACGAAGCCATCGTTGATTATCAAAATAGAGAAAGAAGATTTGGCTTGACAAGCCAACAGTTAAAAAGTTAAATGGAAAGCATGATTAGGAGACAGGGAGTAGTTTTAAAGGCGTTTGTTTTGCTGGGATTTTTATGGATGTCATTACCTTCTGTGGCACAGATCAGTATTGGTGATAACCTTTCCAAAATCAGCTATGAACATCCTGTCGAATATTACATTGCGGGTATTGATGTTGATGGGATTAAATATTTTGACAAAAATGTCATCATCATGCTTTCACAACTGGAACTCGGAAAACGAATTAAAGTACCGGGTGATGAAATAACGAGAGCTATCCGGAAACTGTGGGCACAGGGATTATTCGATGATATAAGAATAACGGCTACAAAAATTGAAGGCAACAAGATATACCTTAAAATTTATGTTCAGGAGAGGCCGCGTCTGAGTAAATTCTCCTTCGACGGGATAAGAAAATCCGAAGCCGATGATATTCGTGAAAGAATAAACCTTACAAGAGGTGATGTAGTTACGGATCATCTGATGATCAGAACAACAAACATTATCAAAGACTATTATGCCGACAAAGGATTTCTGAATGCTGAAGTTACTATTAAGGAGAAACCGGATAAAGCTCAGGATAATTTTGAGGAACTGTCCATTAAAATCAGGAAAAACAGAAAAGTAAAAATAGCCTACATTGACATTGTTGGAAACAAAGACTTTTCAGATGATGCGGTCAAAAGTGCCATGAAAGAAACGAAAGTTAAAGGGAATTTCAACCCTCTGGACAGCCTGGGGCCGTGGATTATCAACCTGACAGGAGATGCCGCAAGATTGAAGTTCAAAGATTTCAGGGACGAGTTCCTTAAATATTTCACCGACAATTACCGTATCCGCATATTTAAAGGTTCAAAATATATCGAATCGAAATATAAAGATGACCTTGACCTGATCGTTGCGAAATACAACAAAAAAGGTTACCGGGATGTACATATTGTGGCGGATACCGTGAAAAAGGTAGATGACCGGGATATTGGCATTAAAATTTATCTGGAAGAAGGGAATAAATATTATTTCAGGAATATTACATGGGTAGGCAACACGGTTTATTCATCAGCCTTTTTAAGCACGGTGCTGGGTATTAAAAAAGGAGACGTTTACAACAAAGAATTGTTGGAAACTAACCTGAACTATAATCCCAGCGGCTTTGACGTTAGTTCGCTGTATATGGATAATGGCTATCTGTTTTTTAACGCCATGCCTGTGGAGGTCAATGTCGAAAACGATTCCATTGACCTGGAGATAAGAATATTTGAAGGTGATCAGGCGCGGATAAAGAATGTAACGGTCAAAGGAAACGATAAAACAAATGATCATGTAATTATCAGGGAATTGCGCACGCGTCCGGGTCAGCTTTTCAGCAGGTCGGATATCATCAGAACACAGCGCGAGCTGGCAAACCTTCGTTACTTTAACCCTGAAACCATTACGCCTAATATCAAACCGGACCCGGCTAACGGAACGGTGGACATTGAATGGGATGTTGAAGAAACTTCTGCCGACCAGATTGAGCTTTCGGGCGGCTGGGGTTATGGCCGGATAATAGGAACCCTGGGTTTGAGTTTTAACAACTTCTCCATAAAAAGTATTTTTAAGAAAGGAGCCTGGAGGCCGGTGCCCTCTGGTGACGGTCAGAAATTATCCGTCAGATTCCAGACCTATGGTAAAGGATATATGAACTGGAGTGTCTCTTTTACGGAGCCCTGGTTAGGAGGTAAAAAACCCAATGCTTTCACCGTTTCTTATTATCATTCCATTTACTCAAACGGTTTTCCGAAATCAGACACGAACCGTTCTTCTTTCGTGACAAACGGTATAACGTTGGGACTCGGCAGGCGGTTAACATGGCCTGATGACTTTTTCACTCTGTACACGGGAATCAACGTTCTTTTATATAAGCTCGACAATTACGGGAAGATATTTCCTGTCGGTTCCGGTACAGGAAATTATAATAACATAAGTTTTGAAGTTATATTAGGCCGTAATTCCATAAACCAGCCTATCTATCCACGGAACGGTTCGGAAATATCAGCCGGTTTGGAAGTTACGCCTCCTTATTCGTTATTCTCAGGCAGGGATTATAGCGACCTAACAGATGATGAAAGATATAAGTGGATAGAATATTATAAAATTAAGCTGAAAGCTTACTGGTATTTTGAATTTGTGGATAAACTCGTACTGGCTGCGAAATTCAGGTTCGGCTATCTGGGACATTACAACAGCGAGCTGGGAACAACACCCTTCGAAAGATTTTATCTTGGTGGTGACGGTATGACCGGTTATTATAACTATGACGGCCGTGAGGTAATAGGCATGAGAGGTTATGAAAATGAGTCTATATCGGCTTATTACAGAGGAGATAAAAATATCGGAGGAACAGTTTATACAAGAAACACTCTTGAATTGAGATACCCGCTGTCGCTGAATCCGAGTTCTACTATTTACGGGTTGGTTTTTGTCGAAGCCGGAAACTCATGGTTACATGCGCAGGGATTTAACCCGTTTGACCTGAAAAGATCAGCCGGAGTGGGAATCAGGGTCTATCTCCCCATGTTTGGTATGCTCGGGCTGGACTGGGCTTACGGATTTGACCCGATACCGGGTTGGCCGAGCGCTTCGGGAAGCCACTTCCATTTCTCTATGAACCAGTCACTTGACTAATCTTATAAATTGGCAGGATTTTTGAAAAATATAAACCAATAATCAATAATTTCTATAGATCATGAAAAGACAAAATCTGTTAACACTATTAAGTTCGGTTATCATTGTATTTCTGGTTTCTTTTTCAAACGGATTATACAGTCAGGGACAAAAATATGCTTTTGTGGATACAGAGTATATCCTTGATAATATTCCTGAATTTCAGGATGCACAGGATGAACTGGACGACCTTTCGGTAAAATGGCAGAAAGAAATTGAAGCCAAATATGCTGAAGTTGACGAAATGTATAAAAAGTATAAGGCCGAAGCCGTACTCTTACCGGATGATATCAAAAAGAAAAGGGAAGATGAAATTGTCGCCAAAGAACGGGAAGTAAAAGAACTGCAAAAGAAATATTTCGGCCCTGAAGGGGAATTATTTAAGAAACGTCAGGAGTTGGTTCAGCCAATCCAGGAAAAAGTATTCAATGCCATCGAAACAATTGCCAATACACGTAACTATTCCTTTGTCTTTGATAAAGCAGGTGGTATGACGCTGTTATACGGAAATCCGAAATATGATATCAGCGATGACGTTTTGGATGAAGTTGGTACCGTTATGCAGACGGTAAAACGGGAACAAAGGAACAGAAACTAATTCTACTGCTTGCAAATGAAATAGTTCTGCAAAGTTAATGTTTCTTAAATGAGTTCGAATTGACAGGAGTAAAAACGGTATCGTATTGAATTTTTCTTAATTTTGCGAGCCGTTTAACCCGGAAAAATTATTAATCAAAAAATATTTAACAGAAATGAAATCGTTTACAAAATCAATTGCATTGATCACTTTAATGCTTCTCATTGCATCTTTCGGATATAGCCAGGCAACTTTAAAACTGGGGCATATCGATTCAAATCAAATCTTAACACTGATGCCGGAAACGGATTCCCTGCAGCAGGAACTGAAAAATTATGCCGATTATCTGGATCAGCAAATGAGTGATATGGCCATGGAATATCAAAAAAAGGTGACTGACTATCAGGAAAATGCTGCTACCATGTCTGATCTGATCAGACAAACAAAAGAAAAAGAAATCACGGATCTTCAGGCTCGTATCCAGGCATTCCAGCAATCAGCTGACCAGGATCTGTCCAACAAACAAGCTGAACTTTTCAACCCGCTGATTGAAAAAGTGAAAAATGCTATTGATGAAGTAGGCCGCGAAAATGGTTACAATTACATTTTTGACGTTGGAACAGGTGCTATTCTTTTTTATGAAAAAGGTGACGATGTACTTCCTTTGGTCAAGAAAAAATTAGGCATTTAAGATATTATTGTTACCTGCAGTAAAAAAAGATTGTCAGCAATGGCAATCTTTTTTTTGTGGGATTAATCTGCGTCATACCAGCCTGCGTACATATTGTAATTTCCGGAGATCCTGTTAATTTCTCCTTCCAGCAGTTCCGTGTCAACGGTTTTGATCTTCTTAGCAGGAACTCCAGCGTAAACGCTTCCGGATGAGACCACGGTATTTTTAGATATAACAGCTCCGGCAGCCACTACACTGTTACTTTCAATAATGGCACCGTCCATTATTATGGCGCCCATACCTATCAACACATTATCGTGAATAGTACATCCGTGTACGATAGCTCCGTGGGCAATGGAAACATTATGGCCGATGTTGACCGGGGCTTTCTGATAAGTGCAATGAATGATCACACCGTCCTGTATGTTAACATTATCACCTATTCTGATATAGTGAACATCCCCCCGGATAACGGCATTGAACCAGATACTGCATTTGTTGCCAATGACAACGTCCCCTGTGATAGTTGCATTCTCGGCAATAAAACAATCTTTGCCCCATGTGGGTTTTATTCCTTTAACGGATTTGATAACAGCCATAATGATTAAGAATAATTTACAATGTAGTGTAATCCTATACTTTCTTTTCTTTCCTGTGCAAACCTGATGATCAGATAGGCTACGTTAATCATATTCCGTAACTCGCAAATGCCTTCTGTGATCAATGATTTGTTGTAAAGGTCTTCTGTTTCCCGGTAGATAATTTTCAGCCGGTCAAGTGCCCGTTTCAGCCTCAGTTCCGATCTGACAATGCCTACATAATTACTCATAATTGATTGCACTTCTTTTTTCGACTGGGCTATCAGGATCATTTCTTCGTTTAACACAAGTCCTTCGTCATTCCAGTCGGGGATATCTGTTCTCAGGCTGACCTCTTTAAAATGTTGTCCGGCATGAACGGCTGCCCGATGCGAAAATACTGCTGCTTCGAGCAGCGAATTGGAGGCCAGCCGGTTGGCACCGTGCAAGCCGGTGCAGGCCGTTTCTCCGGCAGTATAAAGATTGTGAATGCTGGTCAGGCCGTTTTCGTCTGTTTTCACCCCGCCGCACGAATAGTGAGCTGCAGGCACAACCGGTATCATGTCTTTGGATATGTCTATGCCTTTGCTCAGACATTTGGCATATATGGCCGGAAAGTGCGATAACAATTCATCTTTACTGATATGTGTGGCATCCAGATAAACATAATCGTCACCCGAAAGTTTCATTTCGTTGTCGATGGCACGGGCAACAATATCACGGGTGGCCAGGTCGCCACGCTCATCGTATTTCTTCATAAAAGCTTCTCCGCTCCTGGTTTTCAGGACAGCTCCGGCCCCGCGCATAGCTTCCGTAATCAGAAAAGAAGGACTTTCGCCGGGAACATACAATGAAGTCGGGTGAAACTGGACAAACTCAAGGTTTTCGACATGGGCTTTGGCACGGTAGGCCATGGCCACGCCATCTCCGGTGGCAAATTTGGGGTTTGTAGTTGTCTGGTAAATATTTCCCAGCCCGCCTGTAGCCAGCAAAGTAGTTTTCGCCAGGATTGTTTCAACCCTGTTTGTGTTCTGGTTAAGGGCATAGACACCGAAACAAGTGATATCGTTAGTGCCCCGTGTGATCATTCTACCCAGATGGTGTTCCGTAATCAGGTCAATGGCAAAATAATTTTCGAGGACTTCAATGTTTTTGTGCTCATGCACTTTCTTGCTTAAAGCCCGTTGAATTTCATAACCTGTCGTGTCTTTGTGGTGCAATATTCTGTATTCGGAATGTCCGCCTTCTTTGGCTAAAGCATATTTCCCGGATTTCTCTTTGTCAAATTGTGTTCCCCACCCGATAAGTTCTTTGATACGTTCGGTAGATTCCGTTATCGTGATACGGACTATGTTTTCGTCATTAAGGCCTGCGCCGGCTTTGATAGTGTCGGAAATATGTTTCTCATAATCGTCCGGAGAATACATCACGGCAGCAATGCCTCCCTGGGCATAACTGGTTGCGGTGTCGTCAACGGTGGTTTTCGACAACAGGCAAACTGTTCCGAGATCAGCCACTTTCAGGGCGTAACTCAATCCGGCCATACCGGTGCCTATAACTAAAAAATCAACAGCTTTTCGCATGAAGCATACTTGTTAAAAACAGTATATAAAAGTAAATAAACTAATGGTATTCCGGTAAGAAAATCTTTTTTTAAAGCAAAAAAAAAGCCCGATCTGTACAGACCGGGCCTTCTAAAATATTTCTTTAATTAAAATGTCTTACTCCGGATGAATTGCCTCAACGGGGCAAACATCTGCACAGGCACCACAATCGGTACACAGATCCGGATCAATTACGTAGATATCACCTTCCGAAATTGCCTCAACGGGGCATTCGTCTATGCAAGTACCACAAGCGGTACAGTCGTCATTTATTTTATAAGCCATGATTTTAAAATTTAGTTAAAAAATTTTGTGGCAAATATATACATATTTCTTATTTAGGTTCTCATTTTTTAAAAATGGTTTTTTCTTTTTTTCTTTTTTTTAACGGTTCTTCTGTAATGTAAACAACCTCAGTATTTTTCAAAGTCGGGGAAACTTGTTGAAAATTGACTTCTTTTAGTTAAAAAAAAACAGTCTGAAAGTGGTTTGTTAATACATAAAAAGTATTTTTGTCAAGATTTTAAAACGCTAAAAATGGCCAACAAAAAAAACAAAGTAATCGAACTGCAGAATGCTGTAGTTAGATTTGCGGGTGACTCGGGAGACGGCATGCAATTAACCGGTAATCTGTTTTTGGATTCAACGGCAATTGTTGGAAATGATTTTGCCACATTTCCGGATTATCCTGCTGAAATAAGGGCACCCCAGGGTACAATCTCCGGAGTTTCCGGCTTTCAGATTAATTTCGGTGATAAAAATATCCATACATCAGGTGATTTAGCCAATGTATTGGTAGCAATGAATCCCGCATCTTTAAAAGCTAATATGAATTGGATCACTAATGATGCAATCATCATCGTTGATACGGATGCATTTACGGAGAAAAATCTTGAAAAAGCCGGGTATGAAACTAATCCGTTAATGGATGGATCACTGTCCGGTCATCTTGTGGTAGATGCTCCTATTACAAGTATGACAAGGGATGCCGTAAAAGATTTGCAGTTAGATAATAAATCGGCGCAGAAGTCGAAGAATATGTTCGCGCTGGGTATGGTTTTGTATATGTTTAACCGTACTTATGATAATACGATTAAATTTTTCGAACAAAAGTTTAAAACAAAGCCGCTGGTTATCGAGGCTAATAAAAGAGTGTTGATAGCAGGATATAATTTTGCCGACACCATTGAAGCTTTTGCCAGTACTTTTAAAGTAGAACCGGCCCCTTTACAAAAAGGTTTGTACAGAAACGTTACCGGAAACCTGGCTACGGCATGGGGTTTTCTGGCGGCATCCGAACGTTCGGGCTTGAATTTGTTTCTGGGGTCATATCCTATTACACCGGCTTCCGAAATCCTTCAGGAGATTGCCAAACATAAGCAGTTCTCGGCAATAGCTTTTCAGGCAGAAGATGAAATTGCCGGTATTGTTTCGACCATAGGAGCCAGTTTTGCAGGAGCTATGGCTATTACAACCACATCAGGCCCGGGGTTGTCGCTGAAAAGTGAAGCTATCGGCCTAGCTGTAATGACGGAACTTCCCATCGTAATTGTTGATGTGCAGCGTGGAGGTCCTTCAACAGGATTACCAACAAAATCGGAACAATCAGATCTGATGCAGGCTCTTTACGGAAGAAATGGAGAAGCCCCTGTTATCGTTCTGGCCGCCAATAGCGCTGCTGATTGTTTCTATGCCGCTTATGAAGCATCGAAACTGGCCATTGAACATATGACACCGGTAATTTTGCTGACAGACGGTTCGCTGGCAAATGGTTCGGAAGTATTTCTGATCCCGGAAGTGGCTTCCTTACCGGAAATTACACCACCGGTTGTTGAAGCTAATGATCCCGATTACAAACCTTACAAAAGAGATAAAAAAACACTTGCAAGGCGTTGGGCTATTCCGGGAACGGAAGGATTACGTCATCGTATCGGAGGTCTGGAAAAAGAAGATGTAACGGGTGAAGTAACTTATGATCCGCTCAACCATGAAAAAATGGTCAAACTGAGACAGGAAAAAGTAGAACGGGTAGCTGACTACATCCCAAAATTAACAGTGACGGGTGAAGATGAAGGCGATCTGCTTATTGTCGGATGGGGTGGTACTTACGGTGTGTTGTTGACGGCTATTGAAGAATTGAGGGAAGAGGGTAAAAAAGTCAGCTTGGTTCATTTCAAACACATCATGCCACTGCCGAAAAATACGGAAAAGGTATTATCGAAGTTTAAGCGAATATTGGTATGCGAAAATAATATGGGGCAATTTATCAATTATCTGAAAATGAATTTCCCAAAACAGAATTACCTACAATATAATAAAGTACAGGGCTTACCTTTCAAAGTTGCTGAACTAAAAGAAAAAATCAATTCACTTTTAAATGAGTAAAAAAATGGAAAAGGTTATAAAAACACCGGAATTAAAACTTACGAAAAAGGACTTTGAGAGTGATGCGATGGTCAAATGGTGTCCGGGTTGTGGAGACCATGCCATTTTAAAAGCCGTTGAGAATGTATTTCCCGTACTGGGTATTCCAAAAGAAAAATTTGTAGTGGTTTCAGGGATTGGCTGTTCATCACGTTTTCCTTATTATATGAACACGTATGGTGTACACGGTATTCATGGACGTGCTGCTGCCCTGGCGACAGGTATTAAACTGACAAATCCAGACCTGAGCGTTTGGATGATCTCCGGCGACGGTGACTCCATGGCTATCGGCGGAAACCATTTTATTCATGTGGTGCGCCGTAATCCTGATATCAACCTGTTGATGTTCAACAATAAGATTTATGGTTTGACCAAAGGTCAGTTTTCTCCAACAACACCTAAAGGTGCCAAAACCAAAACTTCTCCGCAGGGAACTTTTGAGGCTCCTTTCAATCCGGGAGAACTGGTAATGGGGGCTCACGGTAAATTCTTTGCACGTGTGGTGGATACCAACATCAAAATGATGACGCAGGTGTTTGAAGAAGCTGCCGGACACAAAGGAACTTCTGTTGTGGAAATCCTGGCCAACTGTGTTATTTTCAATAATAAAATTCATGCTTTGATCACTTCGCGTGAAACCAAAGAAGAAAACCAGTTGTTCCTTGAAGCAGGAAAACCGATGATTTTCGGTAAAGAAAGGGATAAAGGAATTGTGTTGCGCGGAACAAAACTGGAAGTGGTGAAGATCGGTGAAAACGGAATAACCGAAAAAGATATTCTGGTTCATGATCCTACTACGGAAGATTCAGGAATTCATACCATGCTTGCCAGCATGATGCCCCCTGAATTTCCGGCTGCTTTGGGCGTTATCCGTTCAGTCAAATCGGAAACATTTGAAAAAGCAATCTGGAATACAGTGGAACGTGAGAAAAAAGAATCAAAACTGAAATCCGTGGACGACCTGCTTCGTACAGGAAATACATGGATTAAAGAATAACTTGTTTTATTACATTCGTATAGTTGTTTGGCCGCTTTCTTTTAAGTGGCCTTTTTTTTGGTTTATTACCTTTGCAGCGTGATTAACCGTTTTCAAGAATATATTGAGCAACATAGTTTATGTGCCAAGAACGACCGGATACTGCTTACGGTAAGCGGGGGCGTGGATTCTATGGTCATGCTTGATTTGTTTGTCAGAACAGGATACGAAGTTGCCGTAGCTCATTGCAATTTCCATTTGCGGGGCGATGAATCGGACGGAGATGAACAGTTTGTGGTTAATGCATGTGCTGAATACGGAGTGGAAGTCTTTGTAAAACATTTTGATACAAAAGCGTATGCAAAGCAAAACCACGTATCGGTTCAGGTGGCAGCACGTGATTTGAGATACACCTGGTTTGAACAACTCAGACAGGATAAGAACTTTGACTTTATAGCCGTAGCTCATCATGCCGACGACAGTGTGGAAACGTTTTTTATTAATTTGCTGAGGGGATCGGGGATTACCGGATTAAAAGGTATTTCCGTAAGACGCGAAAACATAATCAGACCGTTGCTGTTTGCCGAAAGAGAAGACATTGAGCGCTATGCACATGAACATGAAACACCGTATCGCGAAGATTCATCGAACAAAGAAGATAAATACCTCCGCAATAAAATAAGGCACCAACTATTACCTCGCCTGAGGGAAATGACAGATAATTATGAGCAGACTGTGATCGCTTCTCTGAACCGTTTGGAAGAGGCAGACAGTTTGTTGCAACAATTGCTGGAAGAAAAATTTGCCCGTTTGTTAATTGCTCGGGGAGACATGCTGGTTGTTCAGCTGGAAAAACTGTTGGAGTTGGAACCGCTTGACGTATGGGTTTATTATTTGCTGCGTCAGTATGGGTTTAACAGGGATACAACCGATAGAATAACAACAGCCGTTAAGAACAAACAAACCGGAAGTGTGTTTCATGCTGCAGCATACAATGCCTTGGTAGACAGGGATTATTTGCTGTTAAAACCTGTGGGAAAGGCAGAAGCCGGAGTGTTTTTGCTCGAAGAAAATACACGGGAAATAGCAGAACCGATAAAAATGAAGATTGAGGCTTCGGATTTGGATGATCACTTTAGTTTAAACCGGGCAGAAGGAGTGGCTCAACTGGATATGGACAAACTGGAATTTCCGTTAAAGATCAGAAAATGGCAGGAAGGCGACAGGTTTGTTCCGTTGGGTATGTCAGGAACCAAGCTTGTCAGCGACTATTTTATTGACAACAAAATAAGCCGTTTTGATAAAGAAAGAATATGGTTATTGCTTTCGGGAAATGATATCGTCTGGATTATCGGGTACAGAATTTCCGACAAATATAAAATAAGCTCCGGCACAAAGCGGGTGTTGACCATCACTACGTAGCAGTTTACAAGGAGTTTTATTATTCGTGGTAATGCAACGTAATGAGCACTGAGGTTGTCAATTATCAAAGCACGAGGCCTGTGAACCTTTCAATATAATTTTTACTTTTGGCCAATTAAAAAACCGTAGACTATGACAGGAAAGACGCTTAGGATCAGTTTATTGTATTTTATTCTATTAATTGTTTCAGGTTTGAACGCACAAATACTGGAACCCGTGAAGTGGAGTTTTTCCACCGAACAGATTAATGATACCGAATTCGATTTGGTTTTCAAGGCTGATATTGAGCACAAGTGGCACTTATATTCTCAGGACATTCCTATGACACCACCGGCAACGAGTTTTACTTTTAATCCGGATGCTTCGTATGAATTGATAGGAAAAACAAAAGAAGAGAGTGATGTCATTGAAGAATACGACCCGAACTTTGAAATGACACTTAAGTTTTTTGCTAACGAAGCAGTTTTTAAGCAGAGGGTAAAAGTACTTTCTTCATCACCGGCAAAAGTAACGGGCTCACTTGAGTTTATGTGCTGTGACGACACGAAATGTTTGCCGCCAACGGATGTTGATTTTGAGTTTGAACTTAAACCTGCCGGGAACGAAGCGTCAGCTCCGCCAACACAGAACATACTTCAGCCGGTAAAATGGAAAATATATACGGAAAAGAAAGAGGATAAAACTTTTGATGTTTTCTTCACAGCCACCATTGATGACGGTTACCACCTCTATTCGCTGGATGTTCCGGAAGACGGGCCATTGCCTACCGAGATCAGTTTTGAAGATCCCAAAGGATATGAACTCGTTGGAAAACCGGTTGAAGTAACAACTCCTTTTGAGGAGTATGATGATGTTTTTGAAATGAACATCAGGTTTTTTGAGAAAGAAGCAACCTTCAAACAAACAATAAAACTGACTTCTGATGATCAGGATATTCCTGTTATCGGCGAGATAGCCTATATGGTTTGTAACGACGTGGGGTGTGTGGCCTTATATGAAGATATTGACCTGCATTTTGACGGTGAGAATGGCCGGCAGATTACAGCTGAAGCCGAAACGGGAGAAGATCAGGGAACGATTGAAGAAACTTCAGGAGCTATGGATATTCAGGGGAAAAAAGCATCCCTCTGGGGCTTTTTCCTGTTGTCGTTTTTGGGTGGTCTGGCAGCCATCCTGACGCCCTGTGTTTTTCCGATGATACCAATGACGGTTTCGTTTTTCATGAAAGAAGGGGAAGATAAGGCCAAAGGGAAAATGCAGGCAATTATTTATGGCCTGAGTATCATTCTGATATACACCTTTATAGGTTCTGTGCTGGCAGTAATTGCCGGCCCGAATATTGCCAACTGGCTGAGTACCCACTGGCTCCCGAATATCCTGTTCTTTTTAATATTCATCATTTTTGCTGCCTCCTTTTTCGGTATGTTCGAGATTGTCTTGCCGAGCTGGATGGTAAATAAATCAGATCAGAAAGCTGACAGGGGTGGTATTCTCGGACCCGTATTTATGGCCCTGACACTGGTGTTGGTTTCATTTAGCTGTACCGGACCTATTGTCGGAACCATCCTGGTGGAGTCTGCCGGTGGACAGGTATTGAAGCCTATTATCGGCATGTTCGGGTTTTCGCTGGCTTTTGCTTTGCCGTTCACGATTTTTGCCTTTTTCCCTTCTTTGTTGCAGGGACTTCCGAAATCGGGTGGTTGGCTCAACTCCGTCAAGGTTGTCCTGGGATTTCTGGAACTTGCCTTAGGTTTGAAATTTCTCAGCATTGCCGACCAGACCTACCACTGGGGTATTCTTGACAGGGAAGTCTACCTGGCATTCTGGATTGTAATCTTCTTCCTGATGGGACT
>Ga0256913_10000806_pt1 | contig 16270 bp, 14 predicted proteins | sample Axial_MatmetaG_FD_185970 | JGI IMG/M metagenome (GOLD analysis project Ga0256913, IMG submission 185970) | Deep-sea worm associated microbial mat communities from Axial Seamount, Juan de Fuca Ridge, Pacific Ocean - Axial_Mat | ecosystem: Environmental > Aquatic > Marine > Oceanic > Microbial...
GCCCGTTTCCTGCGTTTGATGCGCAAGGCAGGACTGACTACTTTCAATAAACCTGCCGACCATTATGGTTTGACACTTATTCTGGGTGGCGGTGAGGCTACTTTATGGGAGTTGACGAATATGTATGCTGGTATGGCCAGAACATTGCTGGATTATGATAAATATTACGGAAAATATACAGGCAGGGAATACGATGACCCTGTTATTGAAATGAATCAAAAAAAGGTAAGTGGTACACCGGAAGGAACCCCTGATGTGCCGCTACATGCTGGATCCGTCTGGCTGACCTATAAAGCCCTGAAGAATGTAAAACGCCCCGATTCGGAACAGGGGTGGGAGAGTTTCGGTGCATCGGTGGATGTTGCCTGGAAAACAGGTACGAGTTACGGATTTCGTGATGCCTGGGCTATAGGTACTACTCCGGATTATATTGTAGGGGTCTGGGTAGGTAACGCAGACGGCGAAGGACGTAACGGACTGACGGGAACCACTGTGGCAGCACCTGTTATGTTTGAAGTTTTTAACCTGTTGCATGCTACGGGCAGGTTTTATCCGCCCTGGGATGAGTTGAAACCCTTTGTGGTGTGTTCAAAAAGCGGCTGTCTTGCTTCACGTCATTGTCCTGAAACAGATACCGTTTATGCATACGTGAACGGAGAAAGAAGCAGACAATGCCCGTATCACCAGCTTATTTTTACGGATAAGGAAAAAAGTGTCCGTTTGACGCGTAATTGTGCTTCAGCAGACGAAATGACACCTGTTTCCTGGTTTGTCTTGCCGCCTGTTCAGGAGTGGTATTACAGAAAAGTTCATCCGTCCTACGACCCTTTGCCACCGTATAAGCCCGGTTGTCAGCCTGCTGACGAAAACAAAGTGATGGAATTTATTTATCCGTTGCCAAATACCAGAATTTATGTACCTGTGGGTGCTGACCGGAAGCAGCGTAACATCGTGTTCGAAATCAGTCATCGTTTCCCTTCGAGAAAAGTTTACTGGCATCTGGATAATATTTATCTCGGTGAAACAAAATCTATCCATCAGTTTGGTTTTATCCCTGAAAAAGGATGGCACACTTTAACAGTAGTTGACGAAGAGGGAAACAGTTGCAGTGTGCGTTTTGACGTGGTGAACAGCAGGTGAGAAGAGCAGTTAATTGCTGATAACCTACACCATTTCATGATACCCCTCAGGTTCCACATGAATGGTTACTTTGATACGCGGTAACTTTTCCTGTAAGTTGTGTTCAATTTTGTCGCATAATGCGTGAGAATCTTTGACGCTCATTTCTCCCGGTACTTCCAGGTGGAAATCCACTTCCCTTTGTGAGCCTGCTTTACGGGTACGCAGCATATGAAAATCTACGGCTACTCCCAGGCTTTCTTTAATTATCTTTTCTATTAATTGTACTTCTTCACGCGGAAGTGACGCATCAGCCAGAGGTTTGAAAGCTTCAATCAGGATTTCGAAGGCTTCTTTCAGAATATAGCTGGCTACAACAATGGCGGCAATGGGATCCAGAAAATGCCAGCCTGTAAAATAGATTACGGCCAGGCTGATACCGACCCCCAAAGATGTATAAACATGTGTGCTCAGGTGCAAAGCATCTGCTTTTAAAGCAATAGAATCCGTCTCCTTAGCCACTCTGTACATCCGCCGGCTGACAATCAGGTTAATCAGCGAAGAAGCCATCATAACCAAAAAACCAAGTGTAAGTCCCTGATTGCTGAGTGATTGCTCCCCATCGATAAGCCGGTTGACGGCATTGTATATAATCCATCCTGAGGCGCCGAAGATAAGCAGGGCCTCAATAACACCCGAGATGTTTTCAAACTTACCATGACCGAAAGGATGGTCTTCGTCGGCAGGTTTATCGGCTATTTTGATCGAATAAAAAGCCATGATGGCAGCCATCAGGTCAATCAGCGTATGGATGGCTTCCGATAAAATACTGACGGAACCGCTTATTAGCCCGACAATGGTGTTTAGAACGATCAACGTGATGTTAGACCAGATAGAAAGGCGTGCTGTATTTGATTTTAAACTCAAATGTTTTAATTAATCGGGATTGAAAAAGTTCAGGGAGCTAATTTAGCTGTTTTTTTAACCAGTCGTACCAGGTCTGTAATCCTTCACCGGTTTTAACCGACATCTCAATGAATTCAAGTTCGGGATTAACCTGCAGGGCATACTCCTTAACTTTTTTCATGTCAAAATCCACATAGGGAAGCAGATCGGTTTTGTTGATAATGCAAAGCTGTGCCGAAGCAAACATGGGAGGATATTTAATGGGCTTGTCTTCCCCTTCGGTGGTGCTTATGATGACCACGCGTTTGCTTTCACCAAGGCTGAACATGCTGGGACAGACGAGGTTGCCAACATTCTCTATGAACAAAACGGCATTTTTTTCCGGATTCAGTTCTTTAACGGCATGATGTACCATATCGGCATCCAGATGGCAGCCACTGCCCGTATTTACCTGAATCACAGGAGCGCCTGCTTTATGAATTCTGTTGGCATCGTTCATGGTTTGCTGGTCGCCTTCTATAATATATATATTAAAGGAGTCCTTTAAATCATTGACGGTTTGTTCCAGAATACTGGTTTTCCCTGAACCCGGCGAACTGACAAGGTTCAAAGCCGTGATGTTCAAGGCCTCAAAATATCCTCTGTTACGTTCGGCAGACAGATTGTTTTTGGATAAGATATCCGTTTCCAGTTGTACCTCTCTGCTGTGATGATGCTCATGGTCGTGATGCTCATGATCATGTTCCATATGAAAATGCTGATGTTCTTTTCCGGGAGTTGTAAAAGTAATTTCGTCCCCTTCTCCGCAACCGCAAGTTCCGCACATAAGTGTATTTTTTAAGTAAAATTCTTTGGCAAAAATATTAATTATTATCCTTGTAAAACCTGTGAGAATTTTTTTTATATTAGTAGTGTTATTTTATAACTATCTTATAAACAAATATATATAATTAGATATGAAAAAGAAGATTTCACTTCAGGTTAAATGTCCGCATTGCCGCGAATCGCTCATGGATGAAAAGAACCTGCTACATGGTTACCCGAGTATTAAACTGAATATTGTGACACCGGAAGACCGCGGAGTGATTAATCTGTGCTCCGTTTTTGAATGTTACGATCACACTTCAAACATTGAGATAAAAAAAGATACTATTGTGGATTTTTACTGCCCTAAATGCAATAAAGAACTGACGGTAAAGGAAGAGTGTAAACTTTGCGGGGCACCGATGGTTACTTTTGTTCTGAAAGCAGGGGGGCGGGTCAGTATTTGTTCGAGAAAAGGATGTTCTAATCATTATCTGACCTTCCATGATCTGACACACGAACTCTCAAAATTTTATAACGAATTCGGATTATAATCTGTAAACCTCAGGCAATCTGAATTAAAGAATTTTCTGTTGTCCATAGATGTATGAAGCAAAGCAGGCACCCTCTGCAGAGGCCATACAGGCTCCTGCCGGAGCCTGTGGTGTACATTCTTTACCGAATAACGGACAATCTTCAGGCGTTTTTGCGGCCGTCAGAATTTCGCCACAAACACATCCGGTTTCGTCACCCCGGTAAGGAGTTAAATCAACGTCAATATTTGTTTCTGCCCGATGCATGGCATAAGTGTCCCTGATTTTTAATCCGCTGTCAGCTATTTTCCCAAGCCCCGGCCATTCGGTATCAGTTGTTTCAAACACTTCTTCAATTAATTGTTGTGCTTTTATATCGCCATCAGGTGTAATACCTCCGGTACATTCCGTTTCAACTGTTGGATTGTGATTTTTGCTTTGATAAACAAGCATAAGAATGGATTGTAACAGGTCGGTCAGATCATTACCGCTGACAACGATCCCTTTTCCGTATGCTATTGGCAGTGACTTATAACATTTTGTTCCTGTGATCAGGCTGATATCGCATGGCACAATGTAACCGTCTATATTTGTTTTTCTTATAAACAGTGTTTTCATTACGGGAGGCAATAATTTGTAATCTCCAAATACATAAAAATTTTTCAGTCCCGCCATCTGGGCCTGAATGATTGTTCCGGCAGTTATGGTGGCTGAATTCTCAAATCCGTAACCAGGAAAGACAACTTTTTTTCTGCGGCTTCTTTTGGCTATCAAAAGGGCGTCCATTAAGGATTCGACGATCCGGATATCAGCTCCATTGTTTTTTTCCTTCCTCAGTGTTGAAACGGAACCGGGAATGTCGGCCAAATGGTCGAATGTTGTGATAATTATATTTTCATGATGACAGTAAGCTAATGTCTGATCAATAAATGTCGGGCTTAACAGGCAATTAGCACAAGCCGGGCCGGGCACCAGTTCCACATTTTCAGGAAGGAGGGAAGAGAGCTTGTGTTCTACTGACAAAACATATTGACTGCCTGATAAAATCATGAGCCGTATGGGCTTTTTAGTTGCTTTTTTGATTTCACTGGAAAAAAGCTTTATTAACTCAACATTTTGAAGTTCTTTCATTTATTTCTTGCTTACACCTTATTGTTATATAGATTAATTTTTTATTAAGATTTGAATGTCCAAAAATACAAACCTTCCCGCCTGATTATCAATACATTTTTAAGCAAAGATATAATTTATAATTCTTCTAAACGCTGCAATGTTAATTGTTTAACAAAAAGATTTATTTTTGTTGTGAAAAAATTAACAATATCATAAAAATACCCTTTCAACTAAAGAATTAATAAGTAATGAAAGAACAGATCAATCAAATTGTTAGCAAATATGATGGCGACAGAAGCCGCCTGATGGATATACTTCACGACATCCATTATAAGAAAGGATATGTGGATGAACAAGATGTGAAGGAACTGGCAGACACATTGGGGGTTTCGGTTGCTGAAGTGAATGAAACGGTATCATTTTATCATTTTTACAGCAATAAACCACGTGCCAGATACAATATCTATCTGAACAACAGTATTACGGCCATTATGAACGGCCGTCAGCTGGTTAAAGAAGCACTTGAGCAGTTATGTGGTATACCTTTCGGGCAAGTCAGCGAAGATGGTATGTTTGGATTGTTTGATACATCCTGCATTGGCATGAACGGCCAGGAACCTGCTGCCATCATCAACGGGATCGTATTTACAAACCTGACACCTTACCGGGTGGGGAAATTAATTGAAGAACTGAAAGCCGGAAAAGAACTGGAAGAAGCCATTTATGAAAGCTGTGGTGACGGCAACAATGCAGATCCCGACATTCATTCGATGGTGTATAACCACATCAGGAAAAGATCTATCCTGCTGGACAGAAATTATGAACGGTTTGAGGTGTTAAAAAACAAACTCAGTAATTATTCCCCACAGGATATTATTCAGATTATTGAAGATTCCAACCTGAGGGGCAGGGGTGGTGCCGGTTTTCCGACAGGCATGAAATGGCGGTTTGGCCGTCTGGTTGAAGGAGAACACCGCATCATTATTTGCAATGCCGATGAAGGTGAGCCGGGAACTTTTAAAGATCGGGTCATGCTGACGGAATTTGCCGATCTAGTTTTTGAAGGGATGGTTATAGCAGCTTATGCTACAGGAGCGGATATCGGTCTGGTTTACCTGAGATATGAGTACAAATATTTGTTGAAATATCTGAACAGAGTTTTGGACGAAATGAGATCCGAAAACTTATTGGGAGCAAATATCAGAGGTGTCAAAGATTTCAATTTTGATATACGCATTCAGTTGGGTGCAGGGGCATATGTCTGCGGTGAAGAATCTGCCCTTATCGAATCACTGGAAGGCAAAAGGGGAGAGCCAAGAGACAAGCCGCCATTCCCGGTGGAAAAAGGTTATCAGGATTATCCGACGATTGTCAATAACGTAGAAACTCTGGCTTCTGCCGTTAAAATTATCAAAAACGGAGCTGAATGGTATTGTGGATACGGCACCAAGGATTCGGCAGGGACAAAGTTGATTAGTATTTCTGGTGATTGCCGTTTTCCGGGGATTTATGAAGTGGAATGGGGTACAAGTATTCGTGAAGTGCTTGATATGTGTGGTGCAGATGATGTACAGGCTGTTCAGGTGGGAGGCCCTTCGGGTATGTTGGTGGGACAGCGTGATTTTGACAACCTGACAAATTCTGAACTGATGAAATGGTACAAACCGTCAGGCATGATGGTAGCTGAGAAATTCTTTGACAGAAAACTGAGCTATTCAGACCTGCCAACAGGTGGTTCAATGATTATTTTTAATAACAGCAGAGACCTACTCCATGATGTGGTCATGAATTTTATGGATTTCTTTATTGAAGAATCCTGCGGATCCTGTTCTACCTGCAGGAACCTTCCGCTGATCATGAAAAAGAAACTGGAAAAAATAATCAGTGGGCACGGCGTTAGACAGGATATTGACGATCTGCTGAGTTGGGGAAAAATCTTGAAAGTGAGCCGTTGTGGTTTGGGCCAGACCGCTGCTAACCCGATCCTGACGAGTATTCTGAATTTCAGGCATCTGTATGAGAAACATGTTCAGGCAATGGCCGATTACGATAACTTATTTGATATCAATAAATCAGTGGAAGCTGCCAATAAATTCGTCGGCAGAAAAGCTGATTTTCATCATGCTAATTGATCATAAAAACAGAATTAAAAATGAATAACGAAATCAAATTTCAGATAGACGGTAAGATCATCCCGGCAGAAAAAGGCCAGACAATTGTAGAAGCGGCTCATGCCAACGGGATTTATATACCCACCTTATGTAATTTCAAAGGAGTTAAGCCAAAAGGTTCCTGCCGGATGTGTACGATTAAAATAAACGGCAAGTTCATGACGGCATGCACAACACCGATTGCCGATGGTATGGAGGTGGAAAATAACACCGAAGAAATCAATGATATCCGTAAAAGTATCATCGAATTGTTATTCGTGAGCGGCAATCATTTCTGCCCGGCCTGCGAAAAGAGTGGCAATTGCGAATTACAGGCACTGGCCTATCGTTATCAGATGATGGTGCCGCGGTTTCCTTTTCTGTTCCCGAAGAAAGAGGTGGATGCCGGCAGTCCGAAAATCATCAAAGATCAGAACCGTTGTATTGCCTGCCAGCGTTGCATGAAAACAATCAAAGACGAAAAGGGGAGAAGGTATTTTGCTTATAAATACAGGGGCAATAAGCTTGAAGTCGTGTTGGATAATGAAATGGCCAAAGCGATGACAGATGAAATTGCTCAGCTGGCTATGGAAAATTGTCCGGTAGGTTCTATTCTGAAAAAGGAAACAGGATATATGCAGCCGATCGGAACAAGGAAATTCGATAAAAAACCCATTGGAAGCGAAATAGAAGTTTAACAAACTATAAACTCAGGAAAATGAATAAAAAAGTAATAGCAACTACTTCACTGGCAGGATGTTTCGGGTGTCACATGTCCATTCTTGACATTGACGAACGCATCCTTGACCTGATTGAACTGGTTGAATTCAATAAATCACCCATTGATGATATTAAAAAATTCACAAAAAGAGTGGATATAGGCATTATCGAAGGTGGATGCTGCAACAGTGAAAACGTGGAAGTGCTGAGATATTTCAGGGAAAACTGCGACATTCTGGTTTCGTTGGGTGAATGTGCCATCATGGGCGGATTACCTGCCTTGCGAAATGGCATTCCGATTGAAGAATGTATCCGGGAAGCCTATATTGACGGGCCAACGGTTCAGCTGAACACCAAAAAGATACTTCCTAATGATCCGGAATTACCCATGTTGCTGGACAATGTTTATCCGTGCCATGAAATAGTTAAGATCGATTACTTCCTTCCCGGATGTCCGCCCAGAGCCGATCTGATTTGGGATGCCCTGGTGGCGCTGATAACGGGCCAGGAAATGGAATTACCTTATGAAGTAGTAAAATTTGATTAGAAACCTGATAATTATAAAGTTATGCCTAAAAAAATCACTATAGAACCTGTCACACGTGTTGAAGGACATGGTAAAGTAACTGTGATGATAGATGATTTCGGGAATGTACAGGATTCCCGTTTACATATTGTTGAATTCAGGGGCTTCGAGCGTTTTATCCAAGGCAGGCCATATTGGGAAGCCCCTGTGCTGGTACAACGTCTCTGCGGTATATGTCCCGTTAGTCACCACCTTGCTGCAGCCAAAGCATTGGATGTAATCGTAGGGGCGGGTACCGGCCATGGCTTGACAGCGGTCGGTGAAAAAATGCGCCGCCTGATGCATTACGGACAGTTCTTCCAGTCGCATGTCCTGCACTTTTTCCATCTGAGTGCTCCCGACTTTTTGTTTGGTATTGACGGCGACCCGGCCCTGAGAAATATCATCGGTGTGGCGCAGACCAATCGCGAATTGGCTATCCAGGGAGTAATGATGAGAAAATACGGTCAGGAAGTTATTGCACGTACGGCCGGTAAAAAAATCCATGGAACAGGAGCTGTTCCCGGCGGAATCAATAAAAACCTCAGTATTGCCGAGCGGGATGAATTATTGCATGGCCCTGACCCGCTGAATGCTGATAAAATGATTGAATGGTCAGTAGGTGCTCTGGAATTTTTTAAGAATTACCATAAAAACAACAGAGCAATGGTCGATTCTTTTGCTGCCTATCCTTCCAATCATATGGGAATGGTACGTGAGGATGGAGCGTTTGATATCTATCACGGTGTATTGCGTGCTGTTGACAGCGAAGGGAATAAAATACTGAATGATGTAGATTATCAGGATTATGACAAGTATATTGAAGAGGAAGTCAGATCGTGGAGCTACATGAAGTTTCCTTATCTGAAAGAGTATGGCCCGGAAAAAGGATGGTACAGGGTGGGACCTCTGGCACGGCTGAATGTGTGTGATTTCATCCCTTCACCGCTGGCACAGAAAGAATTTGAAGAATACAAAGCATATACAAACGGCAAACCGAACGGCATGAGCCTGCATTATCACTGGGCCAGGCTGATAGAAGTGTTGCATTGTGCCGAAATGATGAAAGAATTGTTGGAAGATCCTGATTTGCAGAATACTGATCTGGTTGTCAGAGGTGAAAAATCACGAAAAGGAGTAGGGGTGATTGAGGCTCCCAGGGGAACCTTATTCCATCATTATGAGATTAACGAACATGACCAGATTGAAAAGGCCAACCTGATCGTTTCCACAACCAACAATAACCAGCCGATGAATATGGCTGTTAACCTGACGGCCAAATCATTCATGGATGGTCAGAAAGAGATTACGGAACCGATGATGAATGCTGTGGAGGTTGCCATCAGGGCTTATGACCCTTGCCTGAGTTGTGCCACACATGCTTTGGGCGATATGCCGTTGGAGATTACCGTGGTCAATTCGAAGAATGAAATCATTGACAGAAAAGTAAAGGACTAAAAACGGGCACCTGTTCAGGGGTGTTTCAAAAAAATAAGACTATGAAAAAAAATCCTAAAAGAGTGCTGATTTACGGATACGGAAATCCGGGCAGACAAGATGACGGACTGGGCATAGAAATGGCTCAGAAAGTAAAAGACTGGATTGAAGAACATCATCTGACCTGCATGCAGACAGATGAGAATTACCAGTTAAACATTGAAGATGCCGAAAAAATCCATGAATGGGATATTGTTGTATTTGTGGATGCGACCAAAGAAGCTATTCACGAGTACAAGTTTGAAGCCATCGAACCGGATACGGCAAAGGTTGAGTTTTCGATGCATGCTGTTTCACCGGCTTATGTGCTGCATCTCAGCGAGAAACTTTTCGGCAGAAAGCCGAAAGCATACGTGTTGGGCATCAAAGGCTTTTCGTGGGATATGGAAGAAGGCCTGACAGACAATGCCAAACTAAACATGGAGCAGGCTTTTCAGTTTCTGACCCGAAAACTGGCCGGCTGGGCTTATATCAAAGTTAATTTACCCATCAGCATGTTAAGCGAATGACCTGGCAACATCTTGTTTGGGGCTTAAGCTGAAAGAACCACATACTGAAAACCATTAAGGCATGATGTTATCAGGTATGTGAATTTCGTTTTTACTATTAGGCAAACCTGCCGGGCTTCCGGCAGGTTTTATTTTTTTGAGAAAGTATATACCACACCGGCTTTGATTTTGAATAATTGTCTCCACTTGGCATCAATGTCGGGACGGTTATACAGATGTGTAAAGCTGATCTGAAAACCCGGAGAGACAGTTATTCCCCAGTGTTCACTGAGTTTGATGATACCTCCCAGGTATAAATTCATGCCGGCATCGAAAGAGTTAAACAGGGAAGTTGTATCTCCATTGTAGTTTTCTATATGATGGCCTGGAACGGTATCAAAATGAGGTGCATATTCGGGTTCAATATAAAGGTCGCTGTACCCTTCTAAGTCAGCATTTAGCAGAATGGAATAATACACTCCGGCCTGAACAAATATTTTAAATTTTTCGGATCCTTTTACGTAGTTAATACTTAACGGTACCGTAAGGTAGTTTAGACTGTAATCTCCGGTTGTGTGAAAATAGCTTTCCGGGCTGTAAACCACACTGTCGGGATAAATTACGGAGTTGCCAGACAACCCTACATAGAGGTCATCAGTCTTAAAGCCCCTGTTGTCGAAATAAACGCCCAGTTTAACGGTAAAGAGGTCTGCAATGAAATACTCGGCATAAGGTCCGAAAGTATAACCGATCTTTCTTTCGGCAGGGTTGATGGTTGTCCGGTCTTCTATATTGGTAAACTGAACGCCACCGTCGAAACCAAAGTTAAACTTTCCTTTATCGCTTTCCTGGGCTGATAAAGTCAGGGTGACTGTTAACAAAAGACTGATTGAAAGTAAGTTTAAAAGTGTTCTCATACGTGATATCATAATTAAACAGTGCTGGAAATCCAGTAAATCCCAACCAAAATAGCGGCAGATCCCGTAATCCCCATAATAGATTTTAGGATAATATCCTGTTTATGCTGACTGGCTTTAGTGGCAATAAACCCTAAAGTAACAGAGAAAAGTACCATGGCGGTAATAGTGCCGATGCCGAAACCAAACAAATAGAGTGCTGAGTCTGTTTTACTTGGGAAAGCCAGTGTTGGTAGCAAACTGATGAAATGGGAAACACCTGCAAGTCCGTGGATGACACCTATGCCCAGGGCAGCCCAGTAGGTTTGTTTTTCATGTTTCTTATGGACATGCAGATGAACGGTATGGTCATCATGTTCATGCTTGTGTTCGTGTATGAATATTGCTCCGTCTCCAGTCTGATGTGTATGGGCATGTTTATGCTTTCCGGCTTTATAATAGCGAAACATTCTGCCAAACGACCATAACCCGATCAATATCAGTAACCCGCCGACAATCTTTTCACTGTTAGCTGAGATAAAGTCAACGGGAATTAGTTCGCGGAAGTAAAAAAACAACACTCCGATAAGAAGCATTCCTATTAAATGACCGATACCCCATGACATGCCTATCAACCAGGATTTAATCCTGACATTAACAGCAAGAGGGCCCACTGCTGCCAGATGATCGGGCCCGGAAAGTACATGGGCCATAGCAGCCAGAATACCAAAAATTAACGGGTAACCTGACATGTAAACTGTTGGAGCAGTGTGTTCTGTCTGTAATAATACCAAAAGAAAATCTGACAATAATGACATGTTTCCTGCAAGTTACGGAATTGCTGATTCTTACGCCAAAGATAGTGTTTTAGAGGAATTCAAAAGGAATTTGAACGATATCGTCAACATTTTTTTTCAAATTTCATTTACAAAATTGTCAGTACTTTTGTGCAAAATATAAACCATGAACATTTTAAGAGTTTTAGTTATTCCTATCATCCTTTTTTCTGCTTTAAACCTTTTGGCTCAGGAACAGAAAGAGGTTGCCGTATCTCCTTTCAGCAAAGTGAAACTTGAAGGTTCCGCTAAATTTGTGCTTGTTCCTTCGGGAACGGCAAAAGTGGTTTTGGAAAGTAAAAAACCGGATGTCTTCGATTATATTGACATTCACAATGAAGGGAATACGCTGGTAATAAATACAACCGGTAAAAATAAAAACGTTACCAAGCTTTTCAAGTCGGTCACTGTCTTTGTCCATTTTACTTCCCTGAATGATATTGCCATGTCAGGGGCAGGATCAGTAAAAAGCCAGAAGCCGTTTTCGGCAGGTAATCTTACGGCAACCATGAGGGGGACGGGCAGTATGGACCTGGATGTGAAATGTTCCGTATTTACGGGAAATATGTACGGAACAGGTTCGCTTGATGTGCAGGGCACCGCAGGCAAGGCTGTCATTGATGTGGATGGTGTGGGTGGCTTTTCAGGTTACGACCTGATTGCCAAAGATGTTGATGTCGTTGTTTCAGGTGTTGGTGGTGCCAAAGTACATGCCACACATAAGCTGAAGGCTAAGCTGAACGGTGTCGGTTCTATCAGATATAAAGGAGAACCCGAAATAAAAGATTTTGACACCAATGGTTTGGGAAACATTAAAAAAGTAAAAGATAGCGATAAATAAATCAGCCTGTGCAGAGATATTTTATCAAACTGGCCTATAACGGAGCTAACTATCACGGTTGGCAGATTCAGGATAATGCCAGTACGGTACAGCAGGAGCTGAACGATAAGATATCGCTGATGCTGAATGAAAAAGTTAACCTGGTGGGCTGCGGCCGGACGGATACAGGTGTACATGCCCGTGCATTTTATGCACATTTCGATTTACCTGATACGTATGGAAAAGTGGATGAAATGCTGGCGTTCAGGCTGAATGCATTTCTGCCCGAAGACATCGTTATTTATGAAGTTTTTCAGGTGCCGTCAGATTTTCACGCCCGTTTTGATGCCCGAAGCCGGACATACAAGTATTATATCAGCAGGGAGAAAGATCCGTTCAGGAGCGGTCTGACGTACTATTATCATGCGCCACTGAACATTCAAAAGATGAATGAGGCCGTTTCTTTTCTTTTCCAATATGAGGATTTCACAAGCTTCTCGAAGTTGCATACACAAACCAAAACCAATAATTGCCGGATTATGGAAGCAGGGTGGGAGGAAAAAGACGAAATGTTTGTATTTACCATCAAAGCTGACCGTTTTTTGCGCAATATGGTGCGTGCAGTTGTCGGAACATTGCTCGAAATAGGGAAAGGAAAGCTGGAAGTGGGAGATATGAAACGGATTATTGAAGCCAAAGATCGTTCTCAGGCAGGTTTTTCCGTTCCGGCTCAGGGACTTTTTCTTGAAAAAATAGAATATGACTTTCCCGACGGAATAAATTAATCGTATTTAATTATAAGTGTAAATAGCCACTTGCATATCATCAATCAGGAAATCGGTATGCGGGAAGTTCCAGATATAAAACTTTATTTGTTTCATATCATCCGATATTTCCGGTAATTTTAAACCGATATGTTCCTGCCGCCATTGCCGGACGATATCATCAGGCAGTTTCTTGACCTTAAACTTTTTATAGAAAAGCGTTTTCCCTGCTTTGTCCGTAACGTCCGTAATGAACAGGGCTTCTGTGGCAGCATCCGGTTCGTTTTCATATATCATGGCACTGAAAACGATATATAAATTTCGTTTTCCTCTAAGCGTGTCCGGTATCCGGTAAAGGTAAGTAGGGCTGTATTCCGTCTGTTTATCCATGTGTGCCGAAACCTGTCCGGAAAATGCCAGTGAGCTTTCTTCGGCCGGAACCGTCCAACCCGGATATGCTGTCTCCATATCATTTAAACTGCTGAAAAACGGCTCTTTATCCAGTGTTCCGTAATAAGATTCGTCTGCATAAGCAATGATCCCCTGATATTTTTCCGAAGTTCTTAAAAACACTTTCCAATAAGCCTGTTTATTCATCGAATCCATGTGGATAATGCCATGGGCATACTGGTAAGTTTGGATCAGGTTGAGCAGGGCGGTCAGGCTGATAAATGACCAAAGAAGCAGTTTAACCCATCTTTTTTTGACTGAAGTGATAAAAAAGGATATGACGAGGAGAAAAAGAGCATAGAACTCCACCATAGGCCGCATGCCGAAACTGTTTCCGTAAAACCAGTTCCACCATGAGGAAAAGATGTAAATAATGACAAATATAAATCCGAGGAAGCTGAAAAACTCAAATTTTGATCTTTTGTAAAGCGTTACAAAAGAAGGTATTAACAGTAACATGAAAGGGGTGTAAAGAAACCACCCTTTTCTGTAGCTGAACAGAAAGTTAATGACCTCTGGCCGGTTGAAATAGAAACCTTCCTGCTGATACCCCCATACGAGTAACTTTCCGGTTTGCAGAAAGTTGATCAGCAGTTGGGGAAAAATGCCGAGTAAAAACAACGGAATAAGTATCAACAAATCTTTTTGGACAATTTTTCTCCGGAGGATATGCATAAAGTTTTCCGGTGAGGCGGCTATAAAAGGTAAAACGGCAACCACCAGAATGTTCACAGGCCTGACGAGCATGATAAGTCCCAGAATAAAAGCAGAGATATACAAGGACCGTCGTTTGCCGGACAAATAAACTTTCTTCATAAAATAGAGGAAGGCGGAGATCAGCGCGAAAGAATAGACATGGGATGCCGAAGGCATCACAAAAGTGTAATAAAACAGATTGGTGGCAAAAAGGCCTGTCAGGGCGATAAGCAGAGCTTGTTTTTTCGGTATGTTGTAAAGGGTTGACAGCCTGATAAAAAAGTATAGTCCGGTTCCTGCCCAGAAAAGTGCTGCCAGAGCTGTGGCATACTGGAAAATAACGTTGTATCCGTCGGTGTCAAATCCGGTCAGAAGGGATAAAATATAGGCCAGTAAAAAAAACGGAAGTTGCAACAGGGCTGTGCCGCAGGTGAACTTATCGATAAGCGTTCCGTTGATCCGGTGAAAATAGTGGCCTGCATAATCGGGGGGCCTTCTTGATTTTTCATACTTAAAAACAGGAGTGAAATCTACCGAATGATAAATCATGATAGCGGGCAGGTATGCGTACAGGCCGCTTCCGTCGCCGTCAATCATGGTTTTACGGTATCCTGCAGAACCTGTGAAATTGACGATAATAAATACGGCAGCCAGAATAAGGGCCAGGAATCCCGCAATGCTTTTATGGTTATTAATATCCAACTGAAAAAATGTGATATAAAATTTGTATAAAAATAAGCAAATGCTTTATAGTTTCGTACTTTTGTGTCACAACAAATCCGATTAATATGACAAAAAAAACAGATCCGGCCACAGCTATTCAAGACCTGAAACAATTTGGTGAATTTGGAGGCGTCAACCCGTCCATTACCGATTCCGCCACGTTTACTTTTATGACCGAAGATGAGATGATCAAGGCTTTTCACGGTGAAGCAGAGGGGTGTTTCCTCTATTCGCGTCACTGGAACCCGTCAAACAAGTATCTGGCGGAAACACTGGCAGCCATGGAAGGAACAGAATCGGCCTGGGTGACAGCTTCCGGTATGGCAGCCATTACTACTACATTACTGCAGTTATGTAATACGGGTGACCATATTATTACCAGCATTACAACTTATGGTGGTACGTTTGCTTTTCTGAATAACTACCTGAAGAAATTTAACATTGATGTCACTTTTGTCAATATTACTGATATTGAAAGTGTAAAAAAAGCAATTCGTCCCAATACAAAAGTGTTATATACAGAAAGTATGACCAATCCGATGCTGCAGATATCGGATATTCCGAAATTGTCGGAAATCACTAAAGAAGCGGGGATAACGCTGGTGGTGGACAACACATTTACTCCAATGATCATCAGCCCTTTTAAACTGGGTGCGGATATTGTGGTTTACAGTATGACCAAATTTATCAACGGAAAAAACGATTGTGTTGCCGGTTCCATATGTGCCTCCAACGATTTTATCAATGCCATCAGTGATGTAAATACAGGAACAGCCATGTTGCTGGGGCCTGTGTTGGATCCGTTGAGGTCATCCTCCATTCTGAAAAATCTGGGAACATTACATATCCGTATGCAAAAGCATAGTGAAAATGCCATGTTCCTGGCCAACAAGTTTAAGGAACTGGGACTGAAGTTTGTCTATCCGGGTATGCCTGAACATCCGGATTATGAATTGTTTAACAGGATAATGAATAAAGAATTCGGTTACGGTGGCATGATTGCCATTGACCTTGATACGGCTGAAAAAGCAGCGCCGATTATGGAGTTGATGCAGGAGCGGGGTGTTGGTTATCATGCCGTCAGCCTTGGGTATTTCAAAACGTTGTTTTCAAACTCAGGAAAGAGTACCAGCTCGGAAGTTCCTGATGAGATTCAGAAGGAAATGGGATTGTCACCGGGACTTATCCGT
>Ga0256913_10000807_pt1 | contig 16259 bp, 14 predicted proteins | sample Axial_MatmetaG_FD_185970 | JGI IMG/M metagenome (GOLD analysis project Ga0256913, IMG submission 185970) | Deep-sea worm associated microbial mat communities from Axial Seamount, Juan de Fuca Ridge, Pacific Ocean - Axial_Mat | ecosystem: Environmental > Aquatic > Marine > Oceanic > Microbial...
TTTCCTTTGAGCAAGTTAATTCTTCCATCAGGAGAGGTTCTATTGATTTCTTGGCTTCGTATTCCTGTTTTTAGTAAATCATTAAAAACTCGGTCTACCAAGGCTTTGGTTTGATTTCTTTTTGACAGCTTGACACCTTTGCCATATACTGACCCCCATTCTTTATCAAAGCCATCGTTTACCAGAGGTAATAAAGAGTCTCCCATATTTTCGTGATAGCGATAATAGGGAATGATTGATGCCAGAGATTCCTGTTTTTCTTTTTTTAAGTCTTTTTCGGGTTTTAATACGGCAAAGTCGAAAGGAGCTTTCAAACTTTGATGAGCCCATGGGTAGCCTTGTGTATATTGATAGCTGAAACGCGCTGTCTTGGGAAAGAAATAGACCATTACAAACATGGCCAGCAGAAACAACACCCCTCTGTAAATATATGTGTATCTATATCTTAAAAAAAACAATGCTCGTTTCATACTATTAAATTTTCTTATTTGCCAGATTATAAAGCTTGTAAATGGCTAAATTTTTTTCAAGCCTATTTGCATTTATCAACAAATTTAAACATTTATTTACATTTTTATCACTTTTGAATACTTCTAGGTATAAAATGACTATTTTTGAGAAATATAAAATAACAACCTATGACCTTTGGATTTTGTCATTTATCTATCGTACCCCTGAGAGAAGAAGCCTCTGATAGCAGTCAAATGATCAGCCAATTATTATTTGGCGATGTTTTTGAAGTCTTGGAACATGTCTCGGATAATTGGATTAAAATAAGAAATGCCTATGATGCCTATGAAGGCTATATGGATCCAAAACAAGCGATTCCTATTGATAGCATCGACTATGTTATTTTTCAAGAAGTGAAGTATACCAATAATTCTCCAATGGAAATAGTTTCTTCCTTCGGCAAGCAATTGTTACCTTCTGCTTGTAGTTTTCCCGAGAAAAGTTTTAAGATTCATGATTTTCAATTCAACATAGAAAAAAACATGATCGTCTTTCAACAAGCCGGTCGAGAACAAATGATAGCAACAGCAAAATCTTTTTTAAATGCCCCTTATTTATGGGGAGGAAAAACTGTTTATGGTATCGATTGTTCAGGATTTACACAAATGGTATATAAAATTTCGGGAGTAAAAATAAAACGAGATGCCTCACAACAAGCACAAGAGGGGGAGATGCTCAATTTTTTAGAAGAAGCACGAGCCGGTGATTTGGCATTCTTTGACAATGAGGAGGGGAATATTACCCATGTGGGTATCTTAGTATCTGATAGCCAGGTTATTCATGCCAGCGGTTGCGTTCGTATGGATAAAATAGATCATCATGGTATTTATCATCAAGAATTAGGGAAGTATACCCACCGTTTAAGGTTTATCAAACGTCTCCTATCATAATCATCAATTTAGTATAAGATATGGCCAAGATTAAAAAAGCTTTTTTTTGCCAGAATTGTGGTGCTGAGTCTCCCAAATGGGTTGGTAAATGCCCCAGCTGTAATCAATGGAATACTTTTATTGAGGAGGTGATAGCCAAAGAGAGCAGCAAGGATAGTTGGCAGGTGACCACTGCAACTACGCCCACTAAAAGTAAAGCTCGTAAACTAAAAGATATTGCCACCGAGGAGTTGAGCAGATTGAACAGCCATAGTATAGAGTTAAACAGGGTGTTGGGCGGTGGGCTGGTGCCGGGTTCTGTTATCTTATTAGGTGGTGAGCCGGGGATTGGGAAGTCAACGCTACTGTTACAATTGGCCATGAATATGCGAAGTTTGGATGTGCTTTATGTGAGTGGTGAAGAGAGTGAGCAACAAGTGAAAATGAGAGCCGAGAGGCTGAATATCTCCTCCGATGAATGCTATTTCTTATCGGAAACCAATATTCAGAAGATCTTTCATCAGGTAAAAGAAGTGCGTCCCAAGGTTTTGGTGATCGACTCCATCCAAACACTGCATAGTGAGCATTTAGATTCCACTCCGGGTTCTGTATCGCAGGTTAGGGAATGCGCCGGAGAGTTTCAGAAATTCGCCAAGCAAACCCATACTTCTGTCTTTCTCATAGGTCATATTACCAAAGATGGCAGCTTGGCGGGTCCCAAAGTCTTGGAGCATATGGTGGATACCGTTTTGCATTTCGAAGGGGATAGAAATTATGGCTATCGCATCTTACGCACCATGAAAAATCGTTTTGGGAGTACCTCCGAATTGGGCATTTTTGAGATGAGCGGCACAGGCTTACGTGAAGTGAGCAATCCCTCCGAAATACTTTTGTCGCAGCGAGAGGAAAACCTGAGCGGCATTGCCATAGCTGCCAGCATAGAAGGATCTCGCCCCATGCTCATCGAGATACAAGCCTTGGTAAGCAGTGCCGTTTATGGAACTCCCCAACGTAGCACCACCGGTTTCGATGCTCGTAGACTCAATATGCTTTTGGCGGTTTTGGAGAAAAAAAGTGGATTCCGTTTAAGTATGAAAGATGTCTTTCTAAATATTGCTGGAGGATTGAAAGTAGATGATCCCGCTATTGATTTAGCTGTTGTTTGTGCCATTCTCTCCAGCAACGAAGATGTGGAGATAGACCAAAAGATATGTTTTGCAGCCGAGGTGGGTTTATCCGGTGAAATTCGCTCTGTTAACCATATCGAACAAAGAATTTCGGAAGCAGAGAAGCTGGGCTTTAAAAGCATAGTGGTATCCAAATACAATAGTAAAAGCTTAAATTTTAATACGGGGATACGCGTTGTGGCCGTGAGTAAAATAGAAGAAGTATTTAGGTTTGTTTTTGGTTGATGTATTCTTTCTAAGCAAAAATGCTGAAGATGAAGTTGGCTTATGTTAGGTCTTTTCCATGTATGGGATTTAATAGTAGTTCTCCTTGTGTGTTCAATAAATCTCATCAGCGATATTCCCTTCAGTGAAAATGATCTCATTTTTCTGATAGGGTTTTTTATCAACAGCCTGTTGAAGTAAATGTATTTCATCTTTATTAACCGGCGTATATAATTTTATGTTTTCATTCTGGGGTATCATGGTTTTACGATTATCAATGTGGGAGATATCTTAAAAAGCATTTTCTTGAATTCAACAACTACATAAACCATTATAAAAAGAAGATACCTCCTCCATCAATTAGCGGGCCATCATATAATTCCACAATCTCTAGTCCTTTGGAAAGGCAGAGCTCTCTTAGGGATGCAGCTTGATGATAAAACTTTAAATTACCAATGAGATATAATTTATTTTCTGATACTCCCATGGCTCCTCCAATAAAACCATGATCTTGTCCGCTTAGCTGAACATCTTCCGAATTGAAGAAATATACTTCTAAACTCTGAGCTTTTAGGCTTTTTTCAATACCTTTATCAGATGTGATAAAACTACTATCCGGCAGTGTCATAAGGTTGCAGCGGGTGTAGGCTTGGCTCACACTAATATGCTTCTTTTTTGTTGTTTCATGAAGGATGCAGCCATCTGTTAGGCCCTCTTTATGAATGATAAAATCAGTTGTACACACGGCATTATAATACACGGTATTTGGAAAGCTCTTTCCCAATTTGGTCTTACCTTTAAGGAAAGGGATGCGATGCTTTTTCAAGGCTTCCTTTAAGGCTATAGGAGCATTGGGTGCCATGACAACCAAGTCATCTATTTGTGTGAGAAAGATATCAGGATGTCCCTTTATTGACTCATAGACGATATTGTCGGAATATAACAAGAAAACATCCCCGATTTTTTTTAAAGAGAGGATGGCTTCTTCAGGTAAGCGGGCATCAATAATAATCAACATAGAATGAGCGATTTATAAGTTTGATATCTATTTTTATCTTTACCGAATTAAAATGATTTTTTAGGAGGTTGGCATTTTCCGACTGATAGCCAATGGCATAGTTTAATTGGTTGTGTGGAACATATATAATGATGGATTTATTTTGTTTGAAATCAATATGATCGAATAGATGCTCTTTCCATATCTCAGTCATGACCAGCTCCTTAAAAGAAGGATGGTAAGGACCGGCAATCAATGAGTGTTCAGAATCTAATTCCTCAGAAGGATGTAAGCCCATTCGGATGACTTTCACCTTTGTGTTTTCAAAAAACAGATATAAATCTTTTGCCCATAGTATGGCTTCTTTCATTCTTAATGGAACATATTTACCCTCTTGATAAAGCCGTTCTAATTGGGTTCCTTTGATAACCAGAGTGGGGTAGATGCGTGTATTTTCAGCCCCCAATTCTACAATGCGTTTGGCGGTATGTAAAGCTTTTTTATTGGTGTCTTTTGGTAGGCCAATCATCATCTGTAGTCCCAGGGTAAAGCCTGCATCCGTAATCATCTTGGCAGCCTTTTCCACATCTGCCACCGTGTGGCCCCTTCCACTTTTTTGCAGGACTTCTTCGTCCATCGACTGTGCACCTAACTCAATGGTTTCTACCTTGTTTTTTTTTAAGAGCTTCAGTATTTTTTCATCAATATAATCGGGTCGAGTACTTAAACGAATCCCATGCACCCTTCTCCCTTTTACAAAATATGCGGCTGCTTCTAAATATTCTTTTTGTTGCTCGTAAGGAATGCCGGTAAAACTGCCTCCAAAAAAGCCAATTTCTACACGGCTTCTTTTTTCGGGAATGGTTTTTAAGTAGGCGCTGATTTTGTTTTGTATTTCTTTGATAGTAGGAATATGTAGCTGTCCACTGATTTTTCGCTGGTCGCAAAAAATACACTGATGTGGGCAAGCCAATTCAGGAACAAAAATAGGTATGGTATAGTGCTTTAACATTCTTTATTGCTTTTGGGTCATTTGTTCTTCCTAGTAAATCATATTTGTTTTCTAATTTTAAAGATACATAAATACTTTGAGCCAACAAAATTAAAAATTAAGATAAACCTTAATATCTTTGTCCCGATGCAAGATCAATCGCACATAAAAAAAATTATTCATATCGATATGGATGCCTTTTTTGCCTCCGTGGAACAGCTGGATCAGCCGGAATTACGTGGGAAACCTGTTGCAGTAGGAGGCAATGGAGAACGTGGTGTTATTGCAGCAGCCAGTTATGAGGCTCGAGCTTTTGGCGTTCGCTCAGCTATGCCAGGACTTATTGCTCGTCGTAAATGCCCCCATCTGATCTTTGTCAAGCCGCGATTTGATAGATATAAAGAAATATCATTGCATATCAGGCAAATATTTTACGAATACTCCGATTTAGTAGAACCACTCTCTTTGGATGAAGCCTTTATTGATGTCACGGAAAACAAAAAAGAGATATCTTCTGCCAGTCGTATTGCACGATTGATTAGAGAGCAGATATATGAGGAAGTAGGATTAAGAGCCTCAGCAGGCATTTCTGTCAATAAATTCACGGCTAAAATAGCCTCTGATATCAATAAGCCCAATGGACAAAAAACCATTAATCCAGAAGAAGTGATTCCCTTTTTGGAGGAGCTTAATATTGAGAAATTTTTCGGTATAGGGAAAGTGACAGCCGAGAAAATGAATACCTTAGGTATTTTTAAGGGGAAACATCTTAAAGATCAGAGGTTGGAGTTCTTGGTAAGAAATTTTGGCAAGTCGGGAAAGCATTTTTACGAGATAGTAAGAGGCATACAATATAGCGAGGTGAAACCAAATCGCCTACGAAAGTCCATTGCGGCCGAGCGAACGTTTTCCTCCGATATTCAAGAATTGTCTTTGCTTTTGGAAAAGCTGGAGTGGATTGCCGAAGAATTGGAACAGAGGATGCAGCGCGCCAAAGTAAAGGGCAAAGGCATCACCCTAAAAATTAAATATCAGGATTTTAGCATTCATACCAGAAGTAGAACGCTCCTAAAGGACATCCACCAAAGGCAAGAGTTTTATCCAATTATCCGAGACCTTCTTGAGCAGGAGAAAATATTAAAACCTGTTCGTCTTTTAGGAATATCCATCAGTAAATTGAACAATGAGCCTCAGCTTCATCCTGTTGGGCTTCAATTAGAAATAGATTTCCCCAATTTTTAGGTCGGGCATTTGAATAAATGAAAGCCACTATTAAATCTTTCAAATAATTATCATGTTCGTTTGCATGATTTATCTAATTTTGCTTTCGATGCAGGATAAAAAACATAGCATATTATCAAAAGTGAATTTCCCTGAAGACCTAAAGCCTCTTTCACAGGATGAGTTGATAGGTTTGGCTGGCGAAATTCGCGAGTTTATTATTGATATTGTGGCCACTAACCACGGTCATTTGGCATCGAGCCTGGGGGTGGTTGAGCTGAGTATTGCTCTGCATTATGTGTTCAATGCTCCTTACGATAAAATTATTTGGGATGTGGGTCATCAAGCCTATCCTCATAAGATCCTTACAGGCAGAAAGGCCTCATTTCATACCAATAGAAAGCAAGGCGGAATTTCTGGATTTCCTAAAGTGAGTGAGAGTGAGTACGATGCTTTTGGTGTAGGACATTCTTCTACAAGTATTTCAGCAGCTTTGGGTATGGCAGAGGCTTCCCGACTAAAGGGCGAGACTGATCGACAGCATATTGCCGTTATTGGTGATGGTGCCATGACGGCTGGAATGGCCATCGAAGGCTTGAATAATGCAGGGGTGAGTAACTCTAATATTCTGGTGATCCTCAATGATAATGGAATTGCCATAGACCCCAGTGTGGGCGCTATTCATAAATACCTCACCGATATTTCCACATCCAAAGCTTATAATAGGCTGAAAGATGACATTTGGAATTTATTGGGGAAATTGGATAAGTTTGGAAGTAAATCGCAGAAGCTGGCCAGTAAAATGGATGCTGCCTTAAAGACAGCCTTGTTTAAAAACAGTAATATGTTTGAGTCTATGAATTTTAGGTATTTTGGCCCTGTCAATGGTCATGATACAGCCAGACTGATAAAAATCCTCTCGGATTTAAAAGATATCCCAGGCCCTAAAATACTGCATATACTAACAAAAAAAGGTAAGGGCTTGGCTACGGCAGAAAAAGACCCCATCACTTTTCATGCTCCCGGAACTTTCGATAGCAAAACAGGAGTGCTGGAGTCTAAGCATATTTCATCTATATCACCTATTAAATTTCAGGAGGTGTTTGGAGAAACCTTATTGGAGCTGGCCAAAGCCGATGATAGAGTTGTTGGGATTACACCTGCCATGCCCACCGGTTCTTCTCTCAATATCATGATGAAGAAGTTTCCTGAACGTGTTTTTGATGTGGGTATAGCCGAGCAACATGCAGTTACTTTTTCTGCCGGCTTGGCCATCAGTGGCATGATTCCTTTTTGCAATATTTATTCTACTTTTATGCAAAGAGCCTATGACCAAGTTATCCACGATGTAGCACTCCAAAAGCTTCCGGTGATTTTTTGTCTAGATAGGGCAGGTTTGGTAGGCGAAGATGGACCTACTCATCATGGGGCTTTCGATTTGGCTTATTTCCGTAGCATCCCCAATATGATTATTGCGGCGCCTATGGATGAATGGGAACTCAGAAATATGATGCTGACAGCTAAAAATTATCAAAAGGGACCTTTCTCCATTCGGTATCCCCGTGGTTTAGGTTTTATTCATCAATGGCGTAACAAAATGGAAGTTATGGAGGTTGGGAAAGCCAGACAAATAGTGAAAGGATCAAAAATGGCCATTTTAAGTATTGGCACTGTTGGCCATGATGCACTGCAAGCTATAGAGGAGCTTCCTGATCATATTAATAAGCCATCTTTGTATGACCTAAGGTTCTTGAAACCAATAGATGAGCAGTTAATTCAGCAAATTTTTAGCACCTATGCTTCTATTATTACCATAGAAGATGGCGTGCTGATTGGAGGTTTGGCTTCTGCAATAATGGACATGAAGGAAAAGTATCGCTATGGTGGCGAAATTAAAAGTTTGGGTATACCGGATAAGTTTATAGAGCATGCCTCGCCTGTGCAGCTCAAAGCCCATTGTGGTTTTGATAAAGACAGCATTTTGCAGCTTATCATATCATGGAGTGGGGGAGAGGCTAGGTAAAACCCTCACTTCAGTTAATAAATTCTCATTTTTCGGCTTAATTTTTTAAATTAGCCATTAAAATATATAAGTGGTGATTTCCTTTATTAATAATCAATTTTCAAAAGGACTGTTTTTAGTTTTCCTTCTATTTTTCTCAGGGATGCTTTTTGCTAATGATGAGAGTGGTATTTCGGTGGATAAGCCATTAATTATCATGAGTGGGATGGAGACACAATTAGGAATTCATTTTCCCGACACCGTATCTCAAGCTATCATTCATGTTAATGGTCAAGAAATGGTATTGGATGTCAAAGAAGGGATGGCTTCCTTTCCAATGGTTTTTCAAGAAGAGACCAGCTTATTTATCCAGTCTCAATATGGTGAAATACATACTATTGTCAGCCCAATACCTTTGTGGTTGAGTATCTTTCCTCCGCTGATTGCTATCTTGGTGGCCTTGATTTTAAAAGAAGTGTTTACGGCTCTTTTTATGGGAATATTTGTTGGAACCTTTACCATATATTTTTATCATGGCGTAGGTTTCTTTGCCGCTTTGTATAAAGGACTTTTATCATTAATCGATCATTATGTAATCAATGCGCTCAACAATACAGGTCACCTTTCCATCATCGTTTTTTCTATGCTTATTGGAGGGATGGTGTTTGTGATTACGAGAAATGGGGGCATGAGAGGCATTGTAAATTTTTTAAGCAGATATGCCAAAACTCGAAAAAGCGGACAGTTTGTGGCTTGGCTTTTGGGAGTGGCTATCTTTTTTGATGATTATGCCAATACATTGGTGGTGGGAAATACCATGCGCCCCGTTACTGACCGTCTGAAGATATCACGAGAAAAATTAGCCTATATTGTCGACTCTACCGCAGCACCTGTGGCTTCTGTGGCTTTGATTACTACTTGGATTGGAGCGGAACTTAGCTATATTCAAGATGGCATTAGGATGCTGAATTTGGATGAGACTCCTTATATTGTCTTTCTCCACTCACTGAAATACTCGTTTTATCCCATTTTTACTTTAGGCTTCATCATTATGCTGATCTATATGGGGAGAGACTTTGGTCCCATGAAAACAGCAGAAAAACGAGCCGCTTTGGCACTGGATACCGGAGTTGAGAAAGAAGCTAACGATCAGGATTTTCAGCCTAAAGAAGGAATTACACCAAAGGCTTATAATGCCTTAATTCCTGTTTTGGTTGTCGTATTAGGAACTATCGGTGGACTTATTGCTACCGGATTGGAGGAAGTGGTTTGGGATCATTCTCTTAGTTTTGGGTTCAATCTAAGTTTAATAATAGGTCATGCCGACTCATACAGGGCTTTGCTATGGTCTTCTTTGGGGGGAAGCATTACGGCCATATTGATGAGTGTTGGACAAGGTTTGTTGAGCTTAAAGGAGAGTATGGACAGTTTGTTGAATGGCCTAAAAGTCATGCTTACTGCTGTGATTATCCTCACACTCGCCTGGTCCTTGGCAGGTATTACCGAAGACTTACAAACTGCCCAATTTATCTCCGGCAGTTTGATAAGCCTAAAAGTGAGCCCCTTTTTGGTGCCCGGATTGGCTTTTGTACTTGCTGCCATAGTGGCTTTTTCAACAGGTTCATCATGGGGTACCATGGCTATCTTGTACCCACTTATGTTGCCGGCTTCCTGGATGCTTTCCACAAGTGCCGGCCTTGCTTATGATGAATCTCTGAGCTTATTTCATAATGTGGTTTCTGTTATCTTGGCCGGCTCTGTCTTGGGCGATCATTGTAGCCCTATTTCTGATACTACTATAATGAGTTCCTTGGCCAGCCAATGTAATCATATTGAGCATGTGCGCACACAACTCCCTTATGCACTGACGGTTGGGTTTGTTTCCTTAGTAATTGGAACCATCTCGGTAGCTTATGGATTGCCGGTAATTCTAGGATTTGTTTTAGGATTTTTTGTGTTATTCCTAATTATTCGCTATCTTGGTATCAAAACTTTGTCTTAATTGTATTATTGTTAGGTCAATATGTAAGGAATTAAAGCATGCAGAACGATATCAATAAAATAACAAGGAAATTAAATAAAATTCAGTCTTTTGATGATTTTCAAAATGCTCGTGAGGAGTTTTTAGAATTTATGCAGAGTCTGAGTGAAAATAATCGACAGTTAGAAAAGCATTTGGAGGAAACAAAAGGTGAGATCGCTCATCTGAATTATTGCATCAATGAAACCAATAAAGATTTAGCACAGAGCCTCGATTTTGCTGATGATAGGTCAAAGGAGCTTTTCACCTTATTATTTACGATCCCAAACCAGGTATACTTTAAAGATGAGAAACTGCAATTTGTTCGTGTAAATCATGCTTTTGAGACATGGTTAAATATTACAAATGAGGAGATTAAAGGGAAAGCTGACTATGATGTTTATCCTGAATTCGTCAGAAGGGAAATAGGTCGGTATGAGCGAGATGTTTTGGAGAGTAATCTGGGGATTTTTAATCTAGAGGAAAAAATTGACATTGATGATAAAGAAGTGTGGTTATTAACCAGTATTCTACCTTATAAAAATGCCAATGGCGATACCGAAGGAATCATTGTTAGTAGTCAGGATATTACCGACCGTAAAAAATATGAAATCCATCTGAAAAGAGCCAATGATTTGGCTAAGAAATCATTGAACATCAAAAATGAATTTCTTGCTAATATTAGTCACGAGCTGCGAACTCCTCTTCATGGCATTATTGGGAGCTCCGAGATGCTGAAGCAAATGAAGCTCGATCAGGATAGTTTGCAATTGGTACAAATAATAGAGCAATCAGGAAAAACACTCTTAACACAAGTGGATGATATTTTGTTCTTCTCAAAGAAGGAGATGAGCAATCATAAATTACAACAGCTTTTGTTTAATCCCAAAGAATTGATAGATGAGCTTCTGGTAAAATATCGTCCCCTGCTACAAGCTAAAGGTGTTGAATTAAGGAGTTTTATGGATCATGATATCCCAAATATCGTGCAGGGAGATATGCTTAAACTTGAACAGGTAATAGACATTATGCTGTCCAATGCTATGAAATTTACGGAGAAGGGTTTTGTACATTTAGTATCGAAACTGATTAGTAAAGAGCATGATCAGGTAAAGATTGAATTTGGTATCATTGATACAGGAATTGGCATTAAGAAAAGCTTTCAGCCAAACATATTTAAACCATTTTCTGCAGCTGATATGAGCCTTGAGAAGAAATATACAGGAAGTGGTTTGGGTTTATCTAAGGCAAAGCAAATTTTGGATCTTCTCCATAGCTCATATGGCTTTGAAAGTGAATATCATAAAGGCTCAAAATTTTGGTTTATATTGAGTTTTCAGTTAAACAATTCGGAGGAAGCAGAACAATTACCTGTGGCTCATGCTCAAGACATCCCAGTTTTATTGGTGGAGGACAATTTGGTTAATCAGAAGATAGCTTTCTTCACGTTGAAAAAAATGGGCTTCCAAGTGGATATAGCGGAAAATGGGCAGGAGGCAGTGGATAAGTTTTCCAAAACAGAGTATGGACTTGTTTTAATGGATATTCAAATGCCTATCATGAATGGATTTGATGCTACAGAGAAAATCAGAACGATTGAGAAGAAAGAAAATAGAACCCCAAGCTTGATAATAGCTTTGTCAGCCAATGTGTTAGCAAGTGATATCCAACGCTGTTTTGAAGTGGGGATGAACGAGTTTGTTTCAAAGCCATTCTCTCTTACTAAGTTGAAAGAAAAAATTAGGAATTATTACAACTTGGGATGATACCTCTTTGTGCAGTATAAGTTGTGGCTATTCTTTACCCGCTAAGTTATTGTAAACTGCAAACCAGTTTGCAAGTTGGAACATAAGTTGGTAGACAAATGATGCTTCAATTTCTTGGAATGGGAATTTGTATTTTGAGCAATAACGCAGAAGTCGGACTTTATAGCCAAACTCTAATTAACTGGCATATAACTTTTAATTGATAATAATGTTGCTAAAATAGCAATTAGGAAGACAATCATAATTTTATACAATAGGATGACTCTACCTTTTTTGTTCGCTTTAAGGTGGGTGCAAATATTTCCGAGAATGTGGTTAATTCTAATTAGGGCAGTATCTCCTTTGATAACGTAATCATAAGCTCCATGTTTCATGGTCTCAATAGCCACATTAATATCATCCGATGCTGTTAAGAAAATGTTTTGAGTTTCAGGAGAGAGCTCTTTAATCCTTTTTAAAACATCGATGCCGGTGGTTTTTCCTCCTAAATGATAATCAAGAAGGGCGATATCGGGTTTCTTTTCTTTCACAGCTGCAATAATGTCTTTGGCATTACTGAAAGATCTTACATTTTTATAACCTTGTTTTTCTAAATCATGCGATACAACTTTCAGATAGATTAAATCATCATCTACGAAGTATATCAGGGTGTTTTCATCACCTTTGTTTTTTAAGCCACTTATTTCCATAATTAATATTTTATGTAAATATAAGATAATTATTTTATAGTTGCAAAGCTCAAAATGAAATAATGTGGTTTTTTTGAATCGGAAAGAGGGTGTAATAGAGTAAAACTACTCTGGATAGAATTACGTTAGTTCGATGAAACCGTACGTTTGCACATTAATATCGAACGTTTGTTTTCTAGACATGGGCACTGATTTAAAAATAAATACATTTGTAATTCCATTTAGTTAACGACATTTGAAATCCTTATTGATGTAACACAAGGAATTATATCTCATCTTCCATTCCTTAGCAAGTTTTTATTCCTAAAAACTTGCTTTTTTTTTGAAAAAAACGAAAATAATCCATGGCTCATCTTTTACACAAAAGATAAAAAAAGCCCTATTTACAGATAGTAAATAGGGCTTTATAATATGATATTTATTCTTAGGCTAATGAAAAGCGAAGGAAGTTAGAAACAGTTAAATCTTGATCGGCTTCTTTCACATAGGTCGCAACATCAATTTTAGAATTTTTGATGAAAGCTTGACTCATCAATGTATTCTCTTTAAAGAATTTGTTGAGTTTACCCATAGCGATTTTTTCAAGCATATTTTCAGGTTTTCCTTCCTGACGAATTTGATCTTTAGCAATTTCTAGTTCTCTGTCGATTACTTCTTGAGGAATGCTGTCTTTGTTAAGCGCTACAGGATTCATAGCGGCAACTTGCATAGCAACATCTTTACTTACTTCGTCAATGCCATCAATTTTCTTAGACATTTCAACAACAGTAGCAAGTTTATTACCTGGGTGGATATAGGTTTTAATAAAAGTTCCTTCAAGAGCAGCATAGTCGCCTAATTGAATTTTCTCACCTATTTTACCAATTTGGTCAGTCACTAATTCTTCAATATTTCTTCCGTCAATCTGAATAGCTTTCAATTCATCCATTGTCTTGGCTTTATTAGCTATTCCTGCTTCAAGAACAGATTTAGTAAAAGCGATGAAATCAGCATTGATTGCAACGAAATCAGTTTCGCAATTGATTCTTACGACAGCACCAAAAGTATTATCTTCATTCACACCTGATAATATTACACCTTCAGTAGCATCACGATCAGATCTTTTAGCAGCAATTTTTTGTCCTTTTTTACGAAGATAGTCGATTGCTTTTTCAAAATCACCATCAGTTTCTACCAATGCTTTCTTGCAGTCCATCATTCCGGCACCGGTTTGTTTTCTGAGTTTATTTACATCAGCAGCAGTTATTTTTGCCATATTTTCTAATTATTATAATTCGTAATTATTTTACTCTTACTCAGCTTTTTTAGCAATTCTTTTTCTTGGGCGTTTTTCGCCTTTTGCTTGCTCTTCAGTAGCAGGAGCATTTTCTTTAGCATCTTCAGCTTTTGGTTTGGCAGCGGCTTTTTGTTTTGCCTTAGCTGCTTTGTCTTCTGCTTGTGCTTTTTCTCTAATCATTTTTCTTTCAGTCATGCCTTCGCTGATAGCTTTTGTCAAATATTCTACAATAATAGAAATAGACTTAGAAGCATCGTCATTAGCAGGAATAGGGAAATCAATTAAATTAGGGTTGGTGTTGGTATCAACAATTGCAAAAACGGGTATGTTCAATTTTCTAGCTTCAGCAACAGCAATATTTTCTTTGTTGATATCTACAACGAAAATAGCAGATGGTAATTTAGTAAGGTCGGCAATACTACCAAAGTTAATTTCCAATTTAGCTCTTTCACGAGTAATTTGTAGTCTTTCTCTCTTTGATAAGTTTTTATACTGTGGAGTATTGGCAAGCTTATCGATAGATGTCATTTTTTTAACAGCTTTACGAATGGTCACAAAGTTTGTTAACATACCACCGGGCCAGCGTTCAGTCACATAAGGCATATTTGTTTTCTTCACATGCTCTGCAACTATTTCTTTAGCTTGTTTTTTGGTGGCAACAAAAAGGATTCTCTTACCGCTTTTTGCTATTTGTTTCATGGCACTTGCTGCTTCCTCGAGTTTTGCTTGAGTCTTGTACAAGTCAATGATGTGGATTCCATTTTTCTCCATAAAAATATAAGGAGCCATACTAGGATTCCATTTTCTTTTCAGGTGACCAAAATGCACACCGGCATCTAATAATTGATCAAAAGATAATTTTTCCATTTTCTTTTTTTGTTTACATTCTTTAATATGCAATCAGTAAGTAGCCCACGGGGGAGTCTTATTGATTTAGATACTAAACAATAATTTAAATTAATTTTAACGTTTACTAAATTGGAATTTCTTACGAGCTTTTGGTTGTCCAGGCTTCTTACGTTCTACCATACGAGGGTCTCTGGTCATTAAACTCTTACTCTTCAATTTAGGACGATTTTCTTCGTCTAATTTCACCAAGGCGCGGGAAATACCCAAACGCAAGGCTTCAGCTTGTCCATTAATTCCACCACCATCGAGGTTGGCTACTACATCGAACTTGTCTACTGATTCAGTAATCTCCAAAGCTTGGCGCACTACATATTGTAGGGTTCCTGTTGGGAAATACTCTTTATAATCTCTCTTGTTAACGGTAATCTGACCGCTACCTTCTTTCAGATATACTCTGGCGATAGCTTTCTTTCTTCTACCTAGGGCATTGATAATTTCCATGATTATAAAATTTCTTTTAGATTAATAGTTTTGGGATTCTGTCCTGCATGAGGATGTTCTGCAGTAGTATAAACATAAAGGTTTCTGAATTGTTGAGCACCTAGTTTATTCTTTTGCAACATGCCTTTAACGGCTTTTTCTACCATAGCAAATGGTTTTTTCTCCATGAGCTCATTGGCAGATAAAGTGGTTTGGCCACCTGGATATCCAGAGTGACGAATGTACTCTTTCTGAGTCCATTTTTTACCGCTTAATTTAATTTTGTCTGCATTGATAATGATCACATTATCTCCGCAATCTACATGAGGGGTGTAGTTGACTTTGTGCTTCCCCTTTAAAAGGTGAGCCACTTTTGAAGCCAATCTTCCCAAAACTTCATTTTCAGCATCAACAAGAAGCCATTCTTTTGTGACGGTTTCTTTATTTGCACTTACTGTTTTGTAACTTAAAGTATTCATTTACAATGATTTTGCTTGATTGAACATATCCATTTTCAAAATGGGCTGCAAAAATAGAAACAATTAACCATTTAACCAAATTTAAATCAGGCTTTTAACAATTTGTGGAAGCAGATTGTTAAAAACTTTTGGTCAAAGGCGCTCTCTTCCCAGCTTCGTTATCCAACGAATATATTCAAGATTCTAATTAATAATTTTAACAAATTAATAATCAGGGGTGTAGTTGTACTAAGGGCGGCAAAAATACTGTTTATTTTTAGACTGCAAAAGGATTTTCTAAATTATTTTATTTTTTCAAAATCCTGAAATAAAGCATATTTTATGGGGTTGGCCGGGCGACGATAGATGTGGATTTGTGTGAGCTGAAATTGATCTTTGTTTTTGTTCCAGAAATAGGTTTTGAAAATGCTTTGAGGATACTGTTTGGGGGTTAAAATAAGGCGAGTGTCTAAGCTGAAAAAACATTGAAAGCCATCTTGGGTGGGAATAATCTGGTGCTGGAAGTTTTGTCCTCGCCAAATTTCATGAGGCTCGTTCGCTGTGTTGAGTTCTGAGAAGGTGGCTACCCATATAGGGTTCATGTGTGGATTTAGGCTTGTAAACTCCACTTCCATATCTATGATGTCTCCGTAGTTGGGACAAAGATACCTTAAGGAGTCCGAGAAACTCAATCCCCAAATTTGGGTTGAATCATAAGTGAAGATATGCCGGCCGCTTGT
>Ga0256913_10000808_pt1 | contig 16256 bp, 12 predicted proteins | sample Axial_MatmetaG_FD_185970 | JGI IMG/M metagenome (GOLD analysis project Ga0256913, IMG submission 185970) | Deep-sea worm associated microbial mat communities from Axial Seamount, Juan de Fuca Ridge, Pacific Ocean - Axial_Mat | ecosystem: Environmental > Aquatic > Marine > Oceanic > Microbial...
AGCTTAAATTAGCTGAGGGCCTAAAACCGCAAAAATAAAAGGCCGGAAAAATAGCGATTTGTCTTTTCGCAACATTAAAAACAAGCATTATTTTGATTTAACCTAAATCCTACTCATAATTTATGCACTAAAAAATCTCATATTTTACCTAGTTTTCCACCCTGGCCGAAACCAACCATTTATAGCTTCCTCTTTCCCACTAAAAATTTTCTATTTTCTTAGCATTTTAAAATATCACCAGCGCAAGCTACACTATATTTCCCAACTTAGTTACAAAACCACCTTAAATTCGGCTAAAAAATCTTTTCTAAGCCTAGATACTACTAAAATCACCAAAACCCACCAAAATTTTTAATGTCTTTTCGACAATTTTAGAAAGCACTTAAAATTTTTAAATGACTTTTACGTTGCAGAATTCCTACCCATTTCTTTCCCCATATAGAGAGACAAACTTTCCAACAAAAACTACTTTTCACATAAACCCCCCCCCCTTCATTTCAATAGAAATCCCTAAAGCAGAGTGGCCGAGAACTTTAGGTAGAAGATTGTAGTCCTTCCAACGGATGCTTAACATCCCTCTGCTACACCTTTAATCTCGATTGAAGTAGTTTTATGCAAAATATTGACCTGTGGCCTCAAAGATGCGAACTCCTATTCTCGCCTTCAATCCATGATATTTCTTTTATCTCCTTCAAAACCCTTTACATCCTCCATGCTTATCCTTACCGTCTTAATAACCCCTGTTACCCTCTTATCTCTCCTTAATCAAACAACAATTATTCTTCACTGAGAAATTTTTAACCTTAATACTTCAAGCATCACATTCCCTGTAATTCTAGACCCCATCGGTCTTCTCACCTCTCTAACCGTCCTCTTCATTGCCTCTAATGTTCTTAAATTTTCTGAGTCATACATAGCATCTGACCGTACTGTAACACGATTTAATATTCTTGTAATTCTATTTGTCCTATCAATGAACATGTTAATCTTTTTCCCAAGACTGATCACACTCCTCCTTGGATGAGATGGATTAGGACTAACCAGATTCTTATTAATTATTTACTATCAAAACCCTAAATCCCTAGGGGCCGGTATAATTACTGCGCTAACAAACCGACTAGGAGACGCCTTTCTACTCATTGCCATTGCATCTACTCTAACCTCCAATAACTGATTCTCCCTTAATATATGACCCTCCCAACTTGACACTTTTATTATTATTTCTATTCTTTTAGCGGCGATGACCAAAAGAGCACAGGCTCCATTCTCTAGCTGACTGCCTGCGGCCATAGCAGCTCCAACCCCTGTATCCGCCTTAGTTCACTCATCAACCCTAGTCACTGCCGGAGTATTCCTCCTAATTCGATTCTCATCCTTCCTTAACTCCCTACCCCTATTTAACACAATTCTCTTAATATCTGCCTCAATCACAATACTTATAGCGGGTATCAGAGCCACCACTGAATGCGATTTTAAAAAAATTATCGCACTATCTACCCTAAGACAACTAGGAGTAATAATAGCATGTGTGGCCATACACATAACAAATTTAGCTGTGTTCCACCTAGTCACCCATGCCCTATTTAAAGCCCTTCTATTTGTATGCGCAGGAAGGATCATCCACCTCCATAACCACAACCAAGATTTACGTCTTATAGGAAACCTTACACTTCAAATACCTATTACTACAGTCTGCATAACTATCGCAAACTTATCTCTATGCGGAGCACCCTTTATAGCCGGATTCTACTCCAAAGATTTAATCCTTGAATCCGTTTTATTCTACCCCTCTAATATTATAGCCATCTCAATATTTTTTGTAGCAACTGGGTGCACAGCTGCATACTCTATACGTTTTATGGCCTCTTCCTCTTGAGCACCTTCAAACTACCAACCGCTACACAAAATCTCTAACGAAGACACAAGATTAACCACACCAATAATTTTCTTGACAACAGGGGCCATCTTCAGCGGAAGAGTCGTAAATTGACTTATACTTCCAATCCTTCCTGAACCCATCTTGCCGCTACACCTCAAAGCACTTCCACTAATCTTTACTATCCTAGGCGCAATGCTATCATGAATATTAATATCCCAAACCTCAACAAAATCTGCCCCCCTTATTCTTCAGCCCATAGCCCACGAAGCCTCCTCTTCTATGTGATTCATAACCCCAATTTCTTCTAACGAACTAATCCGACCATTAAATAACTTCCACCTCCTCTTAAAAACAGTAGACCATGGATGGCTGGAAACCTCAAGAGCTCAAGGCATTTTTAACTCGTTATCCCTAGGCACTAAACATCTCCAACCGTTACAAACCAACTCCATTACTATTTTTTTATCAATCGCATTCACCCTAAGCCTCCCAATCTTTATCCTGTATTAGTCAAGATAGTTTAATCTAAAACATAGCCTTGAAGCTGCTAAAATGGTTTCTTAACCTCTCGACACAAAATATTCGTGTATGTAGTATAACCTAATACAATGGCCCTTCACTCCATAAATTTGATGCCTACAATTCAACCTACACAGCCCAGAAGATAATTTAGCCAAAATACGGATCTTGGACATCCGAAACTGAGAACTTAACCCTCATCTTCTGACTTAACCTAATAAAATACGATGAAGAAGCCAAAAAGAGGCGCCGACCTTGTAAATCGGAAACTGAGATCTTTCTCCTTCATCTTTAAGTGAACAGCACGTTATAGTGCAATTTGGTTTCGGCCCAAATTCCAAGGGTGAAAGCCCCTTTTCACTTGTGTTAGCACAATAGACTTGTGATCGACAAGCCTCCTACTAAACCCTAACCATGAATCTAATAATAGTCTTTAGCACAATGGCCATCAGCGCCATCCTCACTCTATCTATTCAACGTAAACACTTTCTTATAGCCCTTCTTAGCCTTGAAGCAATCACTCTAATTACGGTCGGTCTAATAATTACACTTACCGGAAACCCGTCTGAACTTGACTCCACCCTCTTTATCATTGTGGTCTCCTTTGCAGCAGTTGAGGCCAGAATAGGTCTCTCTATTCTAGTAGCAATCTCCCGTAAAGCCGGATCAGAGTTAATCCAAACCCTAACCGCCAGAAAATGTTAAGCTTAATTTTTCCAATTTTATCTATCCCCCTCATTTCTTTCCTTAAACCCACTTCTTCTTGAGCTACCACAGCAACCTCTTTATTTTTTTTAACTTTTCTCTCATTAATCTTTATACCAACAGACTCAAGCTCCCTCCTAATTGGCCATAGAAATATAATAATCGATTCCCTTTCTCTGCCCTTAATTTCCCTTACCCTATGAATCTCTGGACTCATAGTCTTAGCAAGCTTCCGAATACTGATCCTTAAAGATCGCCCATCACTTCTTTTAATTAATATCACCATTCTAGCCTCTGTTCTATCTGTATTCTTCATAGCTTCACATTTTATCACCTTTTATGTTATATTCGAAGCTGCCTTAATCCCAACCGTATTTCTTATCTTAATGTGGGGGGCCCAACCCGAACGACTACAAGCCTCTATATACCTAATCTTATACACTGTAACCGCCTCACTCCCATTTTTAATAAGGCTTTTACTCATCCTCCGTAAAAACCACTCACTTTTCATATTTATGTCCTTATGAGACTCACCCGTCAATAATCAAATCCTAACAGTCTGATGAATTTTCACCATCGGAGCATTTCTAGTAAAAATACCAATCTTCACACTACATCTATGACTCCCTAAGGCACACGTAGAAGCACCTTTAGCAGGATCTATAATCCTTGCAGCAATTCTTCTCAAACTAGGAAGTTACGGGTTAATCCGACTAAGAAGAATATTCCCCCACTTCAACTTATTAATTTTCAACCCTATAACATCACTATGTATCCTAGGCGCGTGTGTAACGGGTGCTATCTGTATCCGACAAACAGACTTAAAGGCTCTAATTGCCTACTCATCCGTCGGACACATAGGCCTACTTACAGCCGCTGTTCTTTCTTCGACCAAATGAGGTTGAGAGGGAGCCCTGGTAATAATAATCGCCCACGGGTTATCGTCATCTGCTCTTTTCTGTGTTGCTAACTCATCTTATGAAGCAACCCACACACGAAGACTATTCCTAACCAAAGGCCTACTAGCTCTATTCCCAGCTATGTCCCTATGATGGTTCCTTGCTTGCGCAGCAAACATATCAGCGCCACCGTCTATTAATTTATTAAGGGAAATTCTCCTACTGCCTGCAATCTTAGCCAACTCCATATGACTCTCCCTAGGACTAGTAGTGGCCACTCTTCTATCCGGGGCTTACTCCCTTATTTTATTCTCATCCACACAACACGGACATCCATCAAACCTCCTCATCTCCCTACCGTCCTCAAGACCGCGAAACTACCTCCTAATATTCCTCCACATCCTCCCAATATTTTCTTTAATTTTAACATCAAATTTTATCTCATCTTGACTGTTATAGGCCTTATAGTTGAACACACACAACATTAACCTGCAAACTTAAAAGCGTAGATTCCTACTAAGGCTTTGGTAAAATAAGCTAAATAAAGCTATCGGGCTCATGACCCAACGATGGGTGGCTACCCACCCTTTTACCTTTGTCTACCCCAAAATGTAGTCAAGTCATCAATCTAAGCAGTTCGATTCTAGCTGTATTATCTGCATACATGTGAAGCCAGATACATGCAAGACCTTTCCACCCCATAAGTAGGGAATACAGAGCCTAGCTTACTTAATGTAATCTACTGCTCCCTATCATCTCACCGTCTCAGGAAACAACTACCTATAACGCGCACCTAACTCTATGCCTGCAGTACCTAATTCTGCAAACAGTAAGGCAACTTAGCTTCGATTGCCCATGTCCTAGGACCGGTAAAATTCGTGCCAGCGACCGCGGTTAAACGAAATGTCCAAACAGATTAACCCGGCACCTGTGGTAAGTAGATAAACACCATGGCGCTAATAAAAAGTTAACAAGGGTACAATCTGATCAACTATAATTTTACCCACAAAACCATTTTTACAAAACCACGAAAGCCTAGACCAAAACCAGGATTAGATACCCAATTATTCTAGGCCCCTAAAAACTTGCCGGGGTAGTACAGGCACATGCCTAAAACCCAAAGAAATTGGCGGCATTCTAACGTCTCAGGGGAATCTGTCCTTTAATTCGATGATCCGCGCAAATCAAACTTTTTCTTGAATTAAACAGCCTATGTATTGCCGTCCGAACCGTTAACTCCTCAAGGAAACAAAAGTTAGCCCAAAGATTCACCTAGTGTAAATCTCCATGTCAGGTCAAAATATAGCCAATGAAAAAGAAGAGATGGATTACTTTTATAAATAAACCCGCATCCCCAAAGAACCACAGCGATAAAGTAGGACTTGAAAGTAAGAAGGCCATAAAATGCCCTTCTGAATTCCGCATCTAGAATGAGCACAAATCGCCCGTCACCCTCGCCGAAAGGTGAGGTAAGTCGTAACATAGTGGGCGTAACGGAAGTTGCGCCTAACACAACCCAAGGGCACAGCATCAGGTGATGCCACTCACTTACACTGAACTAAGGGACGTTCAATTCGTCCTGCCCTTAACACCACATTAACTATGATTCTCACAAACTTCCACTATTTAATAAAAACAGACACCCACCTACTCTCACTATTTTTTCCCATACACATAGCACACCGCAAGGGACCTAAAAAAATTAACCTAAACCCAAAATAAAACCTTGTACTTTTTGCATCACGGCTTAGCAAAAAATAAACAAACTGTCCTATCCCGAAACCTAATGAGCTGAGTCAGCTTTGCTAACGCGCCCAACAGTATATGTTGCAACATATTTGCAAAAAGCTTACCCAGCGGCTACATACCTCCCGCATTAGATGATAGCTGGTTTTTTGTTAACTCTGCATTAGCAGAGTAAAAAGGCAACAACCACCCTTTTATACCCAAACTAGGAGGCTAAGCTCCTTTTTTACAGTAATTTTCTACTAAAGCAAACTTATCTGAGTAGACCCTAAAGCAGCCACCTCATTTATTAACGCGTTATTGCGACCATTCCTAAACAAAGCATAAATTTCTTCTATAATATAATACACCCCCTAACAAAAAACTATTTTTAACCACCCTCCAAATTTAATATTCTGCTAAGATTAGTACCCGCCTCTTCTTAAATTTTATAGCCTCCAAGACTAAAATAACCTCAAACAGAAACAAAAAAAATTTCTAGAAGGAACTCGGCAAACCTTGACTCCGACTGTTTACCAAAAACACTGCCTCACGAAAACAAAAATGAGAGGTCCATCCTGCCCGGTGACCTACGGGTTAAACGGCCGCGGTACCCTGACCGTGCTAAGGTAGCGTGATAATTCGCCCTTTAATTGTGGGCTTGCATGAAAGGACAAACGAGAGTCAAGCTGTCTCCTAGATAGAAACGGAAATTGTTATTCAGGTGAAGAAACCTGAATTTAAACAAAGGACAAAAAGACCCCATAGAGCTTCGTTAAACCCCCTATTAACTGAAAAATAGCCTTATATTTTCAGCTAACAAGGTAATAACTTAACTGGGGCGGTTAAGGAGAATTCAAAACCTCCGTCTAAAGCTCTCTATGCACACCAAGGCCATAACCAGCCACTTACTAAATAATAATTGACCCTTACTTCAAGATCAAAGGATAAGCTACCTTGGGGATAACAGATTCATCCCCCTTAAGAGTCCGCATTGACAGGGGGGCTTGACACCTCGATGTTGGCTTAGGGTACCCCGGAGGTCAGCAGCAGCTTCCAATGGTAGGTTTGTTCAACCTTTAAAACCCTACATGAGCTGAGTTCAGACCGGCGCAAGCTAGGTCAGCTTCTATCCTTGTTTAATCACCACTTCTATGTTACAATTGTACGAAAGGACCTTGTTTCAAAATCTTATTTCCTAATTCGACCCCAATATAACCCAAAACCTAAAATATAAAACAGAAACACAATCTAAGCAGGTTGGCAGAATAGTGCACTTGATTTAGGATCAAAATATAGGGCTTAATATCCCCTACCTGCTAAGTTCTTCTAGTTTAACAAAAACATTCGCCCTGCAAGTAAAAGATGAAGAACTGTCTTCGAAGAACATCCTACAACCGACAAGCCGTTTCGGAAACATGGGATCTTGAAAATCCTTAAAAGAGGTTCGACCCCTCTACTTGTCTACTAAGGTGGCAGACTAATGCACTGGATTTAAGCTCCAGCAACGGGGCTCTAAACTGCCCCCCTTAGTAATGACAATTGCCGCTACAATCTCAACAATCATCACCCTCCTTTGTGCCTTAATGGCCATAACTTTTTATACCCTTCTAGAACGAAAATGCCTGGGATACTTTCAAACCCGAAAAGGGCCGAATAAAGTAGGAATTGCCGGACTTCCCCAACCGTTCGCAGACGCAGTAAAACTATTCACTAAAGAGTGATCTACACCCCTAACCTCAAATATTACGCCCTTTATCCTAGCCCCAGTCTGTAGGTTATTTATTGCCCTCTTACTATGATCTATTTACCCGCATCCCTTTAGATCTTTCATCCTTCCCTTCAGTGCCCTCCTATTTATTACCATTTCAAGAATCTCTGTGTACCCAGTCATAGCCGCTGGGTGAGCTTCTAATTCCAAATGGGCACTCCTAGGTTCGCTTCGAAGCGTAGCTCAAACCATCTCATACGAAATCTCTATAACCCTAATTCTCCTATCAGCCATTTTAGTTCACATGTCTTTCAACGCAAACCAGTTTTTCCTACACCCACTATCTATCCCAGCCATTATCTGCCCAATCCTATTTTTCATCTGATTTGTCTCCACCCTGGCCGAAACCAACCGAACTCCTTTCGATTTTGCAGAAGGTGAGTCTGAACTAGTCTCAGGCTTCAACGTCGAGTACAGAAGAAGAAGCTTTGCTCTAATCTTTATAGCAGAGTACTGCAGAATCATTATTATAAGGCTATTCACTACAATTTTTTTTATTCAGTTCTGCTGCTGACCGCTAGCTAACTCATATTTTGTATCAGTTCAAACAACTTTCCTCGCTTTCTTATTTATCTGGGTTCGAGCATCGTTCCCACGAATACGATACGACCGTCTAATAAACCTCACATGAAAAACTTTCCTCCCGTTAAGTCTTAGAAGGCTTCTCATTCTAACACCACTTTTCATTATTTTTTACTAACTTAGTATTGCGCCGGGTTCGAACGGATAGCTCTGATGCTGCTAATCACGGGATTTAAAAATCCCCAATACTTAACCCGACTCCCGTCCTTAGAGAGCTGTATTCACTTAGCACCAGTCTTTTAAACTGATGAAAGCAATCTCTTGCTTCTGAGGAAATGAAACTTCTAATCCTTCTTCTCTTCGTTTCAGCATTAATCCCAAGAATCTTGATCGCCCTTTCAATCTTTACCTCTATTCGTATACCCAAGAACCGTGAAAAATCTAGACCTTACGAGTGCGGGTTTGACCCTAATCACTCAGCCCGGACACCATTTTCACTACGGTTCTTTCTCTTAGCTGTTATTTTCTTAATTTTTGATATCGAAATTGCCCTACTTCTACCCCTTCCATTGACAATAATAAACGCTACAGCCCACATAACCCTACTACCTGCAACCATCTTCATCCTTCTACTCCTGCTCGGCATTCTCCACGAGTGACACGAAGGATCTCTAAACTGAACCCCATAATACACAGAGATAGATAATCTTTAGGCAAGGCGTTCTAAGCCTCCCGCCAGGAAACTTAAGTCCTTCCCTATCTCTATGAACAAAATTATTCTAGCCTCCTCCGCCAAATTCAACCCTGTTAACCTTCTCTTTGCCAGTCTCATACTGGCTGGAATTCTCGTATCCCTATCAGCCCACTCGTGATTCACTATATGAATAGGACTAGAGCTCAACCTTTTCGGCTTTATTCCCCTAATCATATCAACCAACAAAAACCAAGAAAAAGAAGCCGCCTGTAAATACTTCTTGGCACAAGCAGCCCCATCTGCAATCTTTCTTCTTTGTCTTTTATTAGTAACAGACCTTCACCTGTCATCTTTATTTCTAACCATAGCACTTCTCATAAAAATAGGAATGGCCCCCTGCCATCAATGATTTCCATCAGTGATAAACAGCCTCCCATGAGCACAGGCATGAATTCTCATCACAATCCAAAAAATTGCACCTTTCTTCCTTCTAATACAAACCATAAACAACTCCCCCATCCTCACATCCATAGTGGCAGGGCTCTCTTCAATTGTTGGGGGCATTGGGGGAATAAACCAAACCCTTCTTCGGCCCCTAATCGCATACTCATCCATCGGTCACATAGGATGAATTCTAAGAGCCATACTAATCTCTAACAGATCCGCCACATTATACTTTACCTCCTATCTCCTCATTATCTCCACTACAATCCTCAGAGTAATCCTCCTAAACCTAAACTCTATCTTTATCTCAACAAAAATAGAAAGGAGCCCAATTCTCACACTCTTTCTCGTTCTATCCTTTATAAACATAGGAGGACTCCCGCCATTCTTCGGTTTTTTTATTAAAGCAACCGTCATAAATCATCTACTAAGAACAGGCTTCTTTTTCCTAACCCTTCTTTTAATTTTAGGCTCTGTGATAAATCTATTTTACTACCTAAAAATCGTATTTATTAACACACTAGAATCCCCATCACAACTCGTCCTTACCTATTCATCACCCAATCTAAAACCTAGAAACACAAAACTTAACATCTCCTACTCCCTTATCAACCCCCTCTTATTTATACTAGCAACATCAGGAGCAACAACCACCCTTTTCCTATTCAGAACCTAGCCCCCATTAAATATGCGTTGATTTTTCTCAACTAACCACAAAGATATTGGAACCCTTTACTTCCTATTTGGCATCTGAGCTGGTCTTCTAGGAGTCTCAACTAGACTAATTATTCGAACAGAATTAGGACAACCCGGATCATTCCTAGGCGATGACCAACTTTATAATACAATTATTACAGCCCACGGACTTCTTATGCTATTCTTCTTTATTACCCCTATTTTTATAGGAGGCTTTGGAAACTGACTCCTTCCTCTAATGCTAGGAGCCCCAGATATAGCATTCCCTCGAATGAACAACCTAAGATTCTGACTTAACCCACCTGCCCTTACCCTACTAATTACATCAGCGGCAGTTGAAAAAGGAATGGGAACCGGATGAACAATCTACCCCCCACTTGCTGGAAACATGGCCCACGCCGGACCTTCCGTTGATCTTGCTATTTTCTCCCTTCATCTAGCAGGAGCTTCTGCAATTCTAGGGTCTATTAATTTCATCACAACTGTAATGAACATGCGCCCTAAAGGAATAAATTTCGAATCAGTGCCTCTATTTGTATGATCTGTAAAAATTACTGCCATTCTTCTCCTTCTATCACTTCCTGTATTTGCAGGCGCAATTACTATGCTCCTAACAGATCGAAATATGAACACTTCATTCTTTGACCCATCCGGTGGTGGTGATCCTGTTCTATACCAACATCTATTCTGATTCTTTGGGCACCCCGAAGTATATATTCTCATTATTCCAGGATTCGGATGTATTTCCCATATCGTATGCCACAATGCTGCTAAAACTCAAACATTCGGTACTCTTGGTATAATCTATGCCATAGCAGGAATTGGAATTCTCGGCTTTATTGTATGAGCTCACCACATGTATACTGTCGGAATAGACGTAGACACACGAGCTTACTTTACAGCCGCAACCATAGTAATTGCTGTCCCAACAGGAATTAAAGTATTCAGATGACTTGCAACTATTTTCGGGTCAAAAATGAACTGAACACCGTCCCTGGTATGAACTATAGGATTTATCTTCCTATTCACTATTGGTGGACTAACAGGAGTTCTGTTAGGAAATGCCTCTCTTGACACAATGCTACACGATTCTTACTACGTAGTCGCCCACTTCCACTACGTTCTCAGACTAGGTGCCGTATTTGCGATCTTTGCTGCAATTAACCACTGATTCCCTCTTCTTACAGGAGTAACTCTTCATGAGCGTTGAGCTAAAGCACAATTCCTTATGATATTTATCGGAGTAAACTTCACATTCTTCCCACAACATTTCCTGGGACTAAGAGGAATGCCTCGACGATATTCTGATTACGCAGATGTATACACTAAATGACATGTTATGTCAACATACGGAGCCATCTTATCTATCACCGGCCTTCTCTACTTTATCTTTATCCTTTGAGAAGCACTAAGAGCCCAACGACCTGTAGTCGGAATGACACACACTGCCACTTCCCTAGAGTGAACAGACCTTTGTCCTCCTGCATTCCACTCAGGAGCAGAAGCCAATATTATTGTTGCTAAACCATCAATAGCAGACACTTCTATTCCCAACCCTATAACTCATTAGTTAAACTTTCTACCCACTCTCTAAACTGATCAGAAGCCAATTTTTAGCGCCTAACTGTTAATTAGGAGACAGCCAGTAACCACCCTAGCCTGATCAGATGGCCGACTGAGCCCAATTTAACCTTCAAGAACCCGCATCCCCAATTATATCCCATCTCCTCGCATTTCACGATCACGCAATTCTAGTTCTAATCGTAGTCCTATGCATTGTAGGCTACGCCCTATTCTCACTTACCATGAACACCCTGATTTCACGTTATACCCTAGATGCTCAACTAGTAGAAACAATTTGAACAGTAGTACCCACAGTCACTCTTCTTTTCCTTGCATTCCCATCTCTGTTTCTTCTTTACCTAATAGACGAAGTTGCAGATCCCTGTGTATCCTTCAAAGCCATTGGTCATCAATGATACTGAAGATACGAATACTCAGATTTTAATAATCTTAGATTCGATTCCTATATGCTCCCTGAGTCAGATTTAAATCCCGGCGAATTCCGACTCTTAGAAGTAGACCACCGAACTGTCCTCCCTATAAACGTTATTGTCCGGGCAATAGTTACAAGAGCAGACGTGATTCACTCATGAGCCATCCCAGCACTGGGTATTAAAGTAGATGCTATTCCAGGACGACTAAACCAAGTCGGCTTTATTTCTATGCGACCTGGTGTATTCTATGGCCAATGCTCTGAAATATGTGGCGCAGGCCACTCATTTATACCAATCGCCCTTGAGTTCGTAGATGCTAAAACATTTACAGCATGGGTAACAAAAAATCTCCCTGAATAAATTTTTCGTGAGATACTAGTTTAAACAAAACATAGGCATGTCATCCCTAAATTACCAAGCTTTCTCGGTGTATCTCTAATGCCCCATTTATCCCCTATATTCTGAACTTTAGCCTTATCTGTCTTTACTTTAAATCTACTCCTGCTGTCCTCAGCCCTGTGGTGAACCCAGCTTCCGGAATTTCCTAACCTTACCCACAAAAGCCCTTCACCTAGCCCTTGAATTTGAAAATAGCCCACATCGGCCCCCTTAGTATCCTTTGTACGTCTACCTTCCAAGTAGAAAGTTTAAGCTAAAATGCTTAAAGGTGGCAATGACCCGACTCCCGTATCATGTATTAGGATTTAGCCCTTGACCAGCTCTATGTGGCGCAGGCTCCCTTTGCTTAACGACAGGAACTGTAGCATGGTTCCACACATCCAACAGCTACCCAATATTTCTCGGCTTAGCTGTTCTAGTCCTCGCCACGGCACAATGATGACGTGACGTAATCCGCGAAGCAACTTTTCTAGGCTGCCATACCTCCATTGTAGCAAAAGGCTTACGCTGAGGAATAATTTTTTTCATTGTCTCAGAAGTCATATTTTTCATTAGTATCTTCTGAGCCTTTTTCCACAGAAGCCTAGCTCCAACCCCTGAAATTGGATGTAGCTGACCGCCTCCAGGAATTACACCTCTAGACCCTTTCGCCATTCCCCTTCTCAATACAGCTGTACTACTAGCCTCAGGAGTTTCTGTTACCTGAGCTCACCATAGATTAATAGAAGGCGATCGAAAAAACGCAATTATATCCCTAGGAATAACAGTAGGACTAGGAGTTTATTTCTCAATTCTACAAGCCAACGAATACCAAGAAGCCCCATTTACTATCGCAGATAGAATTTACGGAACAACGTTCTTTGTAGCCACTGGATTCCATGGACTCCATGTTTTAATTGGCTCTATCTTCCTAGGGATTTGTTTCCTACGACTCCTTGCACACCAATTCTCGCCCGGACACCATATTGGCTTTGAAACTGCAGCATGATACTGACATTTTGTCGATGTAGTTTGACTATTCCTCTATATCTCTATTTACTGATGAGGCTCTTAAACCTATGTCTTTTATAGGTTGGTGTTATCCAGCACATAGATCTTTGACCTCTAAAGACGAAGCCAACAACTTCGACCTATAAATGCTTCAAATCCTAATCCTCTCAACCATAACAGCTTTAGCAATTTCCCTCCCGTTAACAACATCACCCCTACTTTTAGGACTATGAATCCTACTCACAGCACTATCCATAGCAGTTTGAATCTCCGTAACAACCCTGTCATGATTTAGAATAATTCTGTTTCTTATCTACATCAGCGGCATACTAGTAATATTTGCTTACTTTGTTGCCATGACCCCTAATCAAGCAATCCCATTTAAATTCCTGACTGCCTCATTCCTAACACTATTAACCACTTGTATTGCCAACTTCTACCTCAGCCTAACCTACCCAACCCACTTCACCGAAGCAACCCAGCTTCCCATCCAACAATATATATTCTCTTCAAGACAAGGGCCCATACTAATTTTACTAGTCATCCTTCTATTTTACGCAATAGTTTTTACTGTAAAAATCACAGATCAGAACCAGGGCCCCCTTCGACCTTTTGAATAATGCAAGCTATATGTTAACCCCACTTCGTAAATCACACCCGTTAACAAGAGCAGTAAACAGTGCAATCATTGACCTGCCTGCTCCAATGAACCTATCTTTAGCCTGAAACTTCGGCTCTCTTTTAGGTGTATGCCTAGTAATTCAATTAGTAACCGGAATTTTCCTTGCCATACACTACTCACCTAATGTAGACCTTGCCTTCTCATCCTGCGCCCATATTTCACGAGATGTAAACTATGGGTGACTCTTGCGAAGTCTTCACGCAAACGGGGCATCTTTATTCTTTATCTGCATCTACCTCCACATCGGCCGAGGAATGTACTACGGCTCCTACCGATTAATCGACACATGAAACGTCGGAATTATTCTATTTATTTTAACAATAGCAACAGCCTTTCTAGGATACGTCCTTCCATGGGGCCAAATAAGATTCTGGGGAGCAACTGTGATTACAAGCCTATTCTCAGCTATCCCCTATATTGGCCAAGCCCTTGTCGAATGACTATGGGGTGGATTTGCTGTCGATAACGCCACACTAAACCGATTTTTTGCTCTCCATTTTCTTATCCCGTTCCTAATTATAGCATTTACAATTATCCATATTATTCTGCTTCACCAAACAGGATCAAGAAACCCACTCGGAATCAACTCAGACTCTGACAAAACACCCTTCCACTGACTCTACACAAGCAAAGATGTGATGGGAATAGTAATAGTAATATTTCCCCTTTTAATTGTCTGCATATTCAACCCAAACCTCCTAGGAGAACCTGAAAACTGAACAATTGCTAATCCACTTATAACCCCGCTCCACATTAAGCCAGAATGATACTTTTTATGGGCCTACGCTGTACTCCGATCTGTCCCTAATAAATTAGGAGGCGTAGTTTGCATATTCGCAGCCATCCTAGTTCTATTTATTCTACCCTTCATCCATACACAAAAACGAAAATCTACTGCATTCTACCCCCCCGCTCAAATCTTATTCTGGTCCTTTGTGGCAACCTGTATTATTTTAACATGAATCGGAGGTCGACCAATTGAAGAACCCTACAACTGAATTGGCCAAATCTTCACCGCCCTATACTTCTTATATTACATTGTCAATCCTGTCGCATTCAAACTATGAGATAATATTATTGATTAAAAGAACCTTAAGTTAGTAAAACTATAATCCTTCAAAGTTTAAAACAGAATGCATATTACATTCTAGGTTCTGATGGCCTCAAATATTTTTTCATCTTTTGACCCCGCACTATTCAAATTCTACCCATCCCTAAATTCAAGATTATTTTGGTTGTCTTCAGTATGATACACTATCATCTTAACAACTTCTTTTTGATCGGCCCCTAACCGATTAAGCTATATAATTAACATTCCAATCTCGTTCATAAGAGATCAGGTCTCACGAACCCTAGGCACTCATATAAAAGGACTACCAAATACCTTAGCTACTCTATTCGCCATTATTTTAATAATTAACTTAACCGGATTAATCCCTTATATATTTAGCCTGTCTAGACACCTAATCTTCACCCTATCTTTTGCACTTCCACTATGACTAATGCTTATTATATCTTCTCTACTATACGCCCCCTACACATTTTTCGCTGGCCTCCTGCCCAGAGGCGCACCTGACTGACTTAACCCTTTCCTAGTCCTAATCGAAACTATTAGAAACATTGTACGACCAATTACCCTATCTTTCCGATTAGCTGCTAATATAACAGCCGGCCACATCGTCTTAACATTAATCGGGGTTTACGGAAGAGCATCGATATTCAACTCCCTACTATCATTCTCTTTTTTACTAAGGCTCCAAACATTTTATATTCTTTTCGAACTTGCCATTTGCTTAATTCAAGCCTTTATCTTCTGCCTACTTCTCTCACTATACTCAGAAGACCACCCCCATACTAAAGAACTAATTTAAAACCAACCAACTCCATTACTAAGGATTTTCTATCTCAGACACCACACATTTCTTTCCACCCCTATTCCTATTACAATCCGCCATTGGGTAATGGACTTGACTACTATTCATAGGTAATAAATAAAAACATAATTATTTAAGTATATAATAGAGATTTTGTTTGTAATAATTAATGACACACTATGTAATGGATATGTTATTCATTTACTTAATTCTATAAGTATAGAATAGTAATTTATATAATTTATTAAAGTAAATATATTTGGATACTAATATATATATATTTAGTGTACTTATAATTCTCGGCCACACACAGCTGTTCGTTCCTGAGCCGCGCAACGCAATTTCCACTCAAAATCTATCACTAAACTACTAAAAATTAAGCTTAAATTAGCTGGGGGCCTAAAACCGCAAAAATAAAAGGCCGGAAAAATAGCGATTTGTCTTTTCGCAACATTAAAAA
>Ga0256913_10000809_pt1 | contig 16247 bp, 10 predicted proteins | sample Axial_MatmetaG_FD_185970 | JGI IMG/M metagenome (GOLD analysis project Ga0256913, IMG submission 185970) | Deep-sea worm associated microbial mat communities from Axial Seamount, Juan de Fuca Ridge, Pacific Ocean - Axial_Mat | ecosystem: Environmental > Aquatic > Marine > Oceanic > Microbial...
ATCCGCTTTTGCAGGAAACAATTTTCGGAGTATTTACTTTTTGGACAATCTTAACGGTGCATTTGTAAGCAATGGAACAAATGTAGGTGTATTTAAAACAAATGACGGTGGAGAAAATTGGCAATCACTTGCTGTTGACAGCCTTGACACCGGGAATGCACTGTTTCTTACAAATGATAACAATATTTATGTTGTCGGTTCATTTGAAAATAAAAATAATATCCGTATTTCGTACGATGGCGGTCAGAATTGGGTAAGTGCATTTATGCCTTATATTATGGGCTCTGAATTCTTTGATGTCTTTTTCAGAGATGAAAATAACGGAAATATGGTCGGCACCGATGGGGTTTTTTATTCAACAAATGATGGAGGTGCATTGTGGGGTATGAATATCACTTTCCCGGCCGTGGACTTAAATGCCATTTATAATTTCGGTGAACAATACGGAATTGTGGTAGGTGTCGAAGGGAAAGCATTTTTTACAATAAATGACTGGTATCAGTATATTGATCTGAATACAAATGTTGCGGCAAATCTTAACGGTGTTTGGGGTGCCCAGGGTACATTTAAAATGTGGGCTGTCGGAGACAGTGGGACAATACTTTTTTCGGAATATTATTCGCTTGGTTGGTTAATTCAGAACTCGGGTACTACTGAAAATCTGAATGATGTGTTCATCTTAAATGAAAATTTCGGGGTTGCAGTTGGTGATAACGGAACGGTTCTTTTTATGTCGAACCCAAACTCAGTCGGTGAATTGAGCCGGAATCCGGAAATTTCAGTCTTTCCCAATCCTTCCAAAAACAAAACCAAAATCCGGTATGATATATCTTCACAATGTCCGGTTGAGCTTAAAGTATTTGACCTGCCCGGGAATGAGGTGTTGAATTTATTTAAAGGCGAAAAACAACCGGGAAGTTATGAAATTGATTTCGACGCTTCGGGATTGCACAGCGGAATTTATTTTATCAGGTTAAATGCAGGGAGTTATTCAACTTTCAAAAAGATTGTGATTACAGGTGGGAGATAAGGCTTTTAAACCTTACATATTTCAAATTCCTGGCATATCTTAGTATAGTATTTATTTGCTATGCATCGGAATTTAGAATCAATCTGTTTTTTCCTGTTGTAAAATCGCCAATATTCCCTATTTTTGCACCGATGAAAAATATTAGAAATTTTTCCATAATAGCACACATTGATCATGGTAAAAGCACACTTGCTGATCGTTTACTTGAACTCACCGGCACTGTTACCGACCGCGACAGGCAGGAGCAGGTGCTTGACGATATGGAACTGGAACGCGAAAGAGGTATTACCATTAAGAGCCATGCCATACAGATGGATTATGAGCATAATGGCGAAAAGTATATATTAAACCTTATTGATACTCCCGGGCATGTTGACTTTTCTTATGAGGTTTCCCGGTCAATAGCAGCCTGTGAGGGTGCGTTACTGATAGTTGACGCTACACAAGGCATTCAGGCTCAGACAATATCAAATCTTTATCTTGCAATAGAGAACGATCTTGAGATAATACCGGTATTAAACAAAATGGACCTCGAAGCTGCGATGCCTGAAGAGGTTAAGGATCAGATTGTTGATTTGCTTGGTTGCAGCAGGAATGACATTATTGAAGCCAGCGGAAAGACAGGTTACGGTGTTGACCTTATTCTTGAGGAGATTGTTGAAAAAGTTCGTGCACCCAAAGGTGACCCTGATGCTCCGTTGCAAGCATTGATTTTTGACTCTGTTTTTAATTCTTATCGCGGAATAATTGCATATTTCAGGATTATGAACGGAACTTTAAGAAAAGGTGATTTTGTTAAATTCGTTAATACTGAAAAGGAATATAATGCAGACGAAATCGGAGTTCTGAAGCTGAAGATGCAATCCCGGAAAGAGCTTAGAGCAGGTGATGTAGGATATATTATATCAGGAATAAAGACTTCAAAAGAAGTAAAAGTTGGAGACACAATCACTCACGTATCTAACCCTTGTGATAAGACAATTGAAGGTTTTGAAGATGTTAAGCCGATGGTTTTTGCAGGTATCTATCCTGTTGATGCCGATGATTATGAAGATTTGAGGGCTTCGCTCGAAAAGTTGCAATTGAATGATGCTTCTTTAACCTTTGTGCCCGAATCTTCCGCCGCACTGGGATTCGGTTTCAGGTGCGGATTCCTCGGATTGCTGCATATGGAGATTGTACAGGAAAGACTCAATCGTGAGTTTGATATGGATGTCATCACTACGGTACCTAATGTATCTTTTATTGTCTACACTTCAAAAGGAGAGAGAGTAGAGGTGCATAATCCATCCGGAATGCCTGAGCAAAAATATATTGATCATATCGAAGAACCTTATATAAAAGCCCAGATCATCACCAAATCCGAATATATCGGCTCGATTATGAAGCTTTGTATTGATAAAAGAGGAACTTTGACAAATCAGGTCTATATTGGAACCGACCGTGTTGAAATTACTTTTGAGATGCCTCTGAGTGAAATTGTTTTTGATTTTTACGACAGGCTTAAAAGTATATCTAAAGGTTATGCCTCTTTCGATTATTATCAAACGGATTTCAAATCGGCTAAACTTATCAGGCTGGATATTTTGCTGAATGGTGAGAAAGTAGATGCCCTATCCACTTTAATTCATGTTGACCACGCTTACAGTTTTGGTCGCAGGATGTGTGAAAAGCTAAAAGAGCTAATTCCCCGCCAGCAATTCGACATCGCTATACAAGCTGCAATAGGTACGAAAATTATTGCCAGAGAAACGGTTAAAGCCGTCAGGAAAGATGTTACAGCCAAATGTTATGGTGGTGATATAACTCGTAAACGAAAATTGCTTGAGAAACAAAAGAAAGGGAAAAAGCGTATGCGTCAGGTAGGAAATGTGGAAGTCCCGCAGCAGGCGTTTATGGCTGTTTTGAAATTAGACTAAAAAATGAAAATAGTTGCTTTAACAGATAAAGCTTGATTAAAATCCAAACTTTATTATTTCCCGTATAATAGAAGTTAAAAAATCTTGTTATTTTAGCAGGCTGTTTTTTGAATATATTTATGGATAAGAATTACAATAAAAGCACAGGTAGCCTTTTTGCGGGAGTTTTTCTCTTCGTCATCATTTTTCTTATCCTTCCGTCCAATTCATATTCCCAGTTTTATAACGGCTCACAAATGAGCTTTGGGAAAAACAGAGTGCAATTCAAAGAGTTCTTTTGGACCTATTATAAGTTTGATAATTACGATATCTATTTCTATCTGGGAGGTAAGGAACTTGCTATTTATACTGCCAAGTATGTCAAAGAAAATCTAAGTGAGATTGAAAATAGGCTTGATACCGGCATTGATGACAAGATGCAGTTTGTCATTTTTAATACATACAGTGATTTGCAGCAGAGTAATATCGGGCTACTTGAAGATGCATCTTATAACACAGGTGGAGTTACTCAGATTATCGGGAAAAAGATTTTACTCTATTTTGATGGCAGCCATAAAAGTTTTGACCGGCAGATAAAATCAGGGCTTGCACAGGTCATTGTAAATCAATTGCTTTATGGAACTTCTGTCGGGTCTCAAATAAAGAATACTTCTCTTTTCCCTTTTCCCGACTGGTATATGAATGGGCTTGTTTCCTATATATCAGAAGACTGGAATACCGATCTTGATAACCGGGTTAAAGATGGTATGTTGTCAGGTGAATTTACAAAATTTAACCAATTAACAGGCGAGCAGGCAACAATTGCCGGTCACGCTTTCTGGAATTTTATTTCCGAAAAGTACGGTAGCTCCACAATATCAAACATTATTTATATGGCGAAAGTGAGCAGACGTCTTGAAAGCGGATTCCTGTATGTTCTCGGCAAATCGTTCTCCGATCTTGTTAGAGATGCCGATGCATATTATAAAGCTCGCTATTCTTTGACCGATAATAGTGAAGAGATGCCTGATGTGTCAATACTGAAAAAAGTTAAATCCAATACGGTTTATGGCAAGCTGCGTCTTAGCCCTGACGGAAAATATGCTGCATACACAACAAACCAGTCAGGACAATATAAAGTATTTCTGAAGAACCTGCAAACCGGGAAAATAAAAAAAATAATGAAAGCCGGATTCAGGCTTGATGAAAAGATTGACTATTCATATCCTTTGCTCGCCTGGCATCCTATGAGTAGTGTACTGTCAATAATTGTAGAACGTAAGGGAGAGACCTATCTCTACTTTTATTACCCTTCCGAAAAGAAAATGGAGAGTGTTATTTTGTACCAGTTCGAAAAAGTACTTGACTTTTCTTATTCCGATGAAGGTAGTGACGTTGTAATGTCGGCAGTTCAAAAGGGCAATTCCGATATCTTTATCTATAATATTGCTTCAAATTCGTTCAAACAGATAACAAAGGATTATTATGATGATCTTTATCCGAGGTTTATTAAAAATTCGACTGAGATAATCTGGAGTTCAAACCGGATAAGCGACACAATCAGGTTTGAGAAGAAATATAAGCCGGGCAAGGTGCAACAGCATTATGACCTTTTCCTGTACAGTTTAAAGGAAAAAAGCAATATCCTGCGCAGGGTGACAAAAACTCCGCTGGCCAATGAAATTAAGGCGATGGAATACGACAGGGGTTACATTACTTTCCTGAGTGATGAAAACGGTATTTATAACAGGTATATCGGGCAATTCGACAGTACGATAAGTTTTGTTGATACCACAACACACTATCGCCATTTTACAAGTTACTTTCCCATAACGGATTATTCGAGAAATATAATAGATCAGGATGTAATTCCCGGAATATATAAATATGGACAGATAGTTTATAAGGACAGGAAGTACCGGATGCAGATACTCGACCAGATGCCTCCCGAAGACTTAAAGCCTGTAAGTCTTAAGAATACTGTGTTTATGGACCAACTTGTAAATATTTCGGGTGTAAGGACTAAATCAGGAGAACCAGGCAATGTTATCCCCAAAAAGAAGAAGAGACATGGATTCCATACGGTTAAATTAAGTGAAGCAATGGAAGAGATTCAGAGATCCGACACTGCATCATCGGAATTTGACATATACGATTATAAGTTTAATAAACAAGGATATACAGGTAAGGATACAACTGATTATACAGGTGGAAATATCAAGGTTTTGCTTCCGGGACAGCATCTTGGCGATCAGGAGGAGCCAACGAAAAGGCTGAACTATAATGTTGAATATTTCCTTAGCCAGATAGTTACACAGGTTGATTTTTCTTATTTGAATCAGATGTATCAGCCCTTCTCAGGCGGCACATCACCCATCTATCTAAACCCGGGATTTAATGCCCTAATAAAGGTCGGAGTTATGGATCTTATGGAGGATTACAGAATCACAGGTGGAGTACGGTTAAATCTGAATCTTATTAATAACGAGTATCTTTTTAGCTATGCCAATCTAAAGAAGAGGCTTGACAAAGAAATTGTTTTTCACAGAAACTCGTTTGAGAATTTTAACGGGTGGGAAGTGTTCAGGATTTATTCTCACGAACTGTTTTATAAGCTTACCTGGCCTTTTAGCAGAGTTGCAGCCCTAAAAGGAACTCTATCGTATAGAAATGATATGGGTGTTTACATGTCAACTGATATTCTTAATCTGTCGAAACCGAACCAATACAGAAACTGGGCCGGAATTAAAGGAGAATTCGTGTTTGACAATACAAAAAGTCTTGGTTTGAATTTGTATCAGGGAACAAGGTATAAGTTTTTCGGCGAATATTACCAATTGGTAAACAAGAATGCTAACAATCTTGTTGTTCTGGGTTTTGATTACCGAAATTACAGGAGGATACACCGTACGTTGATATGGGCAAACCGTTTTGCAATCAGCACATCTTTTGGGAATAATAAACTTATCTATTATATGGGCGGTGTCGATAACTGGCTGTGGCCTAAATTTAACCTTACCACCCCCATAGACTATTCACAGAATTATGCCTATCAGACCCTTGCGACCAATATGCGTGGGTTTAATCAAAATATAAGGAACGGAAACAGTTTTGTAGTGTTTAACACTGAGTTACGATTCCCTATTTTTAGGTATTTTGCAAACCATCCTATAAAGTCCGATTTTCTAAATAATTTCCAAATAGTTGGTTTTGGAGATGTGGGTACTGCCTGGACAGGCCTGCAACCCTATTCGGATGAGAATTTCCTTTATACCAGGATAATAAAGCAGAGTCCGATGAGAATAACTGTCAGGGTACAGAAAGACCCTATTGTAGGAGGTTTCGGAGGTGGACTGAGAACGCGCCTGCTTGGTTATTTCCTCCGTGCCGACCTTGCTTGGGGAGTGGAAGACCTGAAGGTGCTTCCGGCGATTTTCTATTTTAGTCTGAGTTTGGATTTTTAATCATCTGTGTATCATCAATATGTAAGGATTGCACAAGTACGTGCGGTTGATACTATAGCTATTCGGAACTTTAGTATAGGAAATAGTGCGGGTTAAAACTTCTCATTCACTCCAAGTCCGAAGAGTGAAAAGTCGTATTTCACAGGGTCGGTTCTATCAAACAACCGGAGGTTTCCGGTGAGCTCGGCTACTGCTTTCCAGTCATTTTGTTTTCTTGTAAGTAATCCCAGCCGGCGGGCAATATTTCCTGAATGGACGTCAAGCGGGCAGTAGAGTTGTGAGGATTTTACAGATTTCCAAATTCCAAAATCCACTCCGCGACCGTCATTTCGAACCATCCACCGCAAGAACATATTTATTCGCTTTGCCGATGAGCCTTTCGCCGGATTTGCAACGTGCTTTTCCGTTCTCGCCGGATGTTCCTCTTCAAAAAATACCGTTCTGAATCCTGAGATCAACTCTTTCATATCTCTACCAGGTTTGTTGGTAAAATGATTTTCGAGTCCACCTTTTTCAGTATAGATATGTTTCATGGCTTTCAGGAAATATTTACAATCAATTCCGTTAAATGTGCGATGGACGAATGAGTCGAAAGGCTTAAGGTCGTTTTCTGTAAAGTTTATGATGAAATCGTACGGAGCATAATCCATTAATTGAATCAGCCTGTTTGCATTACGCAGAATCATCTTCCGGTTACCCCAGGCAATTGTTGCTGCAAAAAAACCTGATATTTCGATATCTTCCTTTTTCGAGAAATTGTGTGGAATAGATATTGGGTCATCTTCAATAAATCCCTGACGATTGTATAACTCGTATTTTTCTTCAAGAAATTCGTATAATTCTTCTTTTGATAATGATTGCTCTGGCATGATATTTTGTTAACTTTTTTACTGTTTTTATCCCTTACTACGTGCATACGGTACAACATCCTGTGATGCAAATTCTTTTTTCAGATATTTAAAATAACCTACTATTCCAATCATTGCTGCATTGTCGGTGGTAAACTGAAAATCAGGGATAAATACATTCCAACCTCTCTTTTCTCCCTCTTCTTTAATTCTTTTTCTGATCTCCGAATTTGCAGATACCCCACCTGCAACTGCAACATCTTTTACACCCGTCTGTTCGGCAGCAGCACTAATCTTCTCAATAAGTATCTCAACAATAATTTTCTGAATCGAAGCTGCAAGGTCGTTTTTATTTTTTTTGATAAAACCGGCATCATTTCTCAAATTATCTCTAATAAAGTAGAGGAATGAAGTCTTTAGTCCGCTAAAACTAAAATCAAGTCCTTTTATTTTTGGTTTCGGGAAAGTGAATCTGTCGGGATTGCCTTCTTTAGCAAGTTTATCAATCACCGGACCTCCGGGATACGGAAGTCCCATAATTTTAGCTGCTTTGTCAAAAGCCTCTCCTGCTGCATCATCAATGGTTTTGCCGATTATTTCCATTCTGAGATATTCCTTCACCAAAGTTATTTGGGTATGCCCGCCTGAAACGGTAAGGCATAAAAAAGGTAGCGACGGAACCGGTTTGTTTTCTGCAGGATTCTGAATAAAATGAGCAAGAATATGAGCTTGTAAATGGTCCACTTCGACAAGAGGAATATTAAGCCCGAGTGCAAAAGCTTTTGCAAAAGATGTTCCTACAAGAAGCGAGCCTAACAATCCGGGACCTCTCGTGAAAGCAACGGCATTCAGCACATTTTTGTTAATACCTGCTGTCTTAAGAGCGGTGTCAACAACCGGAATAATGTTCTGCTGGTGTGCCCTTGATGCCAGCTCAGGCACAACACCACCGTAACGTTTATGTACATCCTGATTTGCAATAATATTGGCAAGAATCTTGTTATCTTCAAGGATTGCGGCTGAAGTGTCGTCACACGACGATTCTATGCTTAGGATATATGTTTTCATATCAGGATGTTGTATGTAATTGGTACTTAGTTTTCCACATTCAATTGTTTGTAAATTATTAAGTAATTTTGCATCGCAATACCTTTGAGCTATACTTTTATCAGTTTGCAATTATAATTTAGGAGGACAAAATTATCAAAAAAAGGACACTTAAAATATTGATTTATATTTTTACGGGAATAATTACACTTTTATTCCTGATATCCTTTCTTTTACACAGTTCTATCTCACAGACACTTCTAGCAAGAATAGCAACATCATACCTTTCGCAGAAATATAATACGGCTTTTTCCATTGATAAAATCAATGTTTCATCATTAAATGATATTCAACTAAAAAATCTTCTGATATATGATTTGCATGGCGATACATTAATTTGTAGCGGCGAGGTGGATATTAAAATTGCTCGTTTCAATTTAAAAAAGAAAATCATTCATCTTAGAAGATTAGATGCTGAAGATTTAGATATTAGAATCCGAAAGTACAAAGAGGAGAACCTTCTGAATTTTCAGTTTCTTTTGGGTCAGACTGTCACCGAAAAAGACAATGTAACTGAAAAATCACCTTCACAGGATTGGAATATCATATCCGGCAAACTGGAAATTGTCGATTCAAGATTTATTTTTGACGATCAGAACAAACCTGAAGAGAAAAACCAAATAGATTATGCCCATATTGACGTGTCGGGGTTAAATATTGATGTTGAAAATTTGTCCATCCTGGGCGATTCTGTCACTGCTGCTGTCAATACAATTTCATTAAATGAAAAAAGCGGTTTTGTGCTTGATGACTTTTCGGGTGACATTAAGATGGGGAATTTCGGAATTATTGCTAATGGGTTAAAGATAAATACTCAGAAAAATAAAATTGATGTCGACTTGCAGTTATTAGTTAACAGCTTTGCTGATTTTGGCGATTTTATAAACAAAGTGAAGATTGATGCAGATTTCAGGCCGTCAATTATTAATCTTTCTGAAGTTGGATATTTTGCCCCTGTTATGTACTCAATGAATAACAGGATAAAGATTGGGGGTAGAATAAAAGGTTATGTAAGAAACTTCAGAACAAAGCAATTTAAGTTTGCGATTGGGAACGGAACACAATTCAGAGGTAACATACAGATGAACGGGCTTCCTGATATCGGTGAGACTTTTATGCACCTTTCCATTACGACTTTTACAACCACCACAGATGATATTTCAAATTTCAGACTTCCCGGCGGAAATGTTAAAATTGAGTTACCGGCATTGTTGCAAAAATTAGGAGATATCAATATCACAGGTAAATTTACCGGATTTTTTAACGACTTTGTGGCTGATGCAAAATTCAAAACGGGAATAGGAAGCGTAACCACTAATCTTGCCCTTGTTAATAAAAATGATAAAAATGTTAGTTATGCGGGATCTCTGAAAACGGACAATTTCGACGCAGGTGTATTATTTGGAGTTAAAAGCTTAGGAAATGTTAATGGTTTGGCCGAGATTATTGGAAAGGGTACAAGCCCTGATAAGTTAATGGTAAACCTTGAAGGCAAGATTGATTCGATTGAATTTAATAATTATGTTTACAAAAAAATTAACGTTAGTGGTGATATAGCCGACAAACAGTTCAAAGGGAATGTAAGGATAAATGATGAAAATATAAAACTTGTTTTTAACGGTGCTATTGATAACAGCGTAGCAATACCAACATTTAACTTTAGAGCTAACGTAAAAGATGCAAATCTATATAAACTGAACCTGTCTGGCAGAGATACACTGATGAATCTTTCCACCAATCTTTATTTTGATTTTCAGGGCGATAAGATTGATCAAATGCAGGGATTAATCAGGATTGACAGCACACGCTATTTTGAAAAGAGAAATACATATAAAATGGATGATTTTACTCTTACTTTTACAAGGGATTCAACAAAATATGCCATAATCCGGCTTTTTTCTGATATTGCTGATGCCTCCGTTGAGGGAAAATTTGTTGCTGCTGAGTTGCCGGTTTCAATTAATAACCTGTTTAATAATTATCTTGATACATTATTTGTTGACACTGGAGTTGAAGCTGATAGCCTTGCAGATCAGGACTTTGTTTTCGATTTAACGATTAAAAATTCTTCTCCGATAACAGAATTATTTATCCCCGATCTTAAGATTGCACCTAATACAACATTATTCGGTGGCTATAATTCCGGAACAGGAAATCTTTTCCTCGAAGGACAATCGTCAGAAATTACTTATATGGGGCGAAGGTTTAACAACTGGAATCTTGACTTCTTTTTCAGAGATGAAGATATCGACCTGAAAACAAGATGCGACAGGTTTTATCTATCAGATAGCATTTATATGGATAGCCTTGTTTTTCAATCAAAAGCCGGCGACGATAAAATCTTATACTCTCTAACCTGGAATAACAGGGATGAAATTCATACTGGATATGGTAATATTGAGGGTATTATGAAGTTTTTATCAAACAGGAAGTATCATATTGCGTTTAATAAGTCGGAGATGATGATTGGGGATACATTGTGGAAAATAAATCCTGAAAATTATATCGAAATTGATTCAACATCAATAGCTTTTAATAAAGTTGGTTTTTCCACCGGCACACAAGCACTTGATGTGGATGGGGTTATCTCTAAAAATCCCGGGGATAGTGTTTTGGTTAAATTTAATAATTTTAATCTGTCTAATCTTGATTATGTTTTACAAAGTAACAATATCAATATTGCAGGTATTGTTAACGGTGGTTTGAAAGTGTACAGCGTATATGATTCACCAACTTTTCTGTCGGACATAAATATTTCCGATATGTTTTTTGATGAAGAAAAGCTCGGTGATTTTTCTCTGAAAACAACGTGGGACCCTCTTGGTAGCTCTTTTAATATTCTTGGGCAACTGATATATACAGGAAATATTGGTAAAAAAAAGACATTTGAAATTGTAGGCAAGTATCTTCCCAAAAATAAAAGCCGGAATTTTGATTTAGATATCTATCTTGATAATTTTAAACTAAAAACGCTTGAGCCGTTTACTAAATCTTTCTCATCAAAAGTTGGCGGTTTAGGAAAAGGTCATTTAAAACTGCAAGGGACCAAAAGTGCTCCGGAGTTGATAGGAGAGTTGGATCTTATGCGTGTATCAATGTTGATTGATTATCTTAATGTAAGATATTTCTTTGCAGAAAAAGTATATTTTGATAAAGATAAAATATATTTTAACGATCTCGTTATTAGCGACTCTTTAAACAACAAAGGCTCAGGTTACGGAATTATTTATCATAACCATCTGAGTAATATCAGACTTGATCTGAACTTTGATGCTAATAAACTTTCTGTTCTAAACACTACAATTTCAGATAATGATATCTTTTATGGAAAAGGTTTTGCAACGGGAAAAATTAAGATATCAGGCCCAACTGAAAATATTAATCTTAATATTGATGCTACAACCGAAAAAGGGACAATGGTATACCTCCCTCTTAATACGGTTTCAGAAGTTACTGAAAATAATTTTGTGACTTTTATTAATGACGAGAGCGATACTGTTGAAGTCAGGGAAATAAATAAATTTAGCACAAAGGCAGAGGGCTTAAGTATGGATTTAAAGCTTAATGTTAACTATGATGCAAATCTGCAAATGTTTTTGCCGGCACAAATGGGGAATTTGAGAGGAAGAGGAAACGGGATAATTGAAATGACCTTAAAACCTCCAGGTAAGTTTGCGATGGCAGGAAAATATATTATTGAACGAGGATCATTTTTCCTGACACTTCAAAATATCATTAATCGTGATTTTGTAATTCTCGGTGGAAGTATGATTAATTGGAAAGACGACCCTTATGATGCAAATGTTGATATATCGGCCGCATATAAAGTAAAAACACAGTTGGGAGAATATGGCCCTCCGCAAGACTCGGCCACAAGAGTTGATGTTAATTGCATAATACACATGAAAGGAAAGTTATTGAATCCAACTATATCGTTTTCTATTGACTTCCCCTATCTTAAGGAAACCGACAAAAGTTATATCTATTCAAGGCTTGATACTACCGATCAGGCAATGATGAGTCAGCAGGTGCTTTCTTTATTGATGATGAATAGTTTTTATTACTCTTCCGGATATGGTAGTTCGTTAAGTTTTAATTCAATGTCGCTTCTTACGAATCAATTAAATGGCATCTTATCTAAAATCAGTGACGATTTTGATATTGGTGTTAACTATAAACCCGGTGATGAGAATTTTGCCCAGGAAGTTGGTGTTGCAATGTCTACACAGCTTTTTGAAAATAGAGTTTCAATCAGTGGTAATGTTGGAGTTAGAGGTAAAGATGACACAAGAAACACAAATGATATTGTTGGGGAGGTCGATGTGAAAGTTAAGTTAACCGACGACGGACGCTGGCGTGCTTTTGCCTTTAACAGGTCGAATAACAATCTGCTATATCAAAACTACTCTCTATACACACAGGGTATCGGTCTCTCATATACAAAAGAGTTTTATAAATTTAGCGACCTTTTTAAGAAAAAAACCAAAGAAGAAAAGGAACTCAGAAAAAAAGAAAGAAAGGCAAAGAAACAAATTTCAGATAAGTAAACAAATGATTTTTATCTTTGCCTCAGATTAGATATTTTTGATATAACTATAAATTTTAAAGTGATGATTCAAAGAATACAGACAGTTTTTATGATAATCGTTATAATAGTACAGATAGTACTCTTTTTCACTCCTCTTGCTACATTCATTTCCGAGATGAGCTATTATACTTTGTATCTGACAAATATGAAAAATATGATCCCGAATAGTGCTATGGATATGAGTATAATGATAGTAATGCCTCTTACGATTATGAATTCGGTGATAATAATCCTTACGGGTATCACTATTTTTAAGTTCAAAAACAGGATCTTACAAATAAAACTTAACAGGTTCAATATTCTTTTAATCGTAATGCTTGTCGTGGGTATACTGTTTGGCTATCCTCAGTGGATGCTGAGCCAGACTGACGCTGATGTCACCTATAATTACAGTGCCTGCCTGCCTCTTATTTCTATTGTCTTTCTTTTTCTTGCAAATACCTATATCGGAAAAGATGAGAAACTTGTAAGATCAGCCGACAGACTCAGATAGTTTTACTGAACGGTTAAATAGAAAAATATCCTATCTGTGAGCGTAAACTTCAAAATGAATTAAATGTTAAAAATCAGTCAATAAATATATGAAAAGAATTGGCCTGATTTCAGATACACATACCTTCATCCATCCCAAATTGTTTGATTCCTTAAAAGAATGCGACGAGATTTGGCATGCAGGCGATATCGGAGATGTTGAAACAGCTGATAAGCTGGCTGCTTTCAGACCGTTGCGTGCTGTTTACGGCAATATCGATTCACACCGGATACGTATAGTTCATCCTGAATTCCAGCTTTTTAAATGCGAAGATGTTAAAGTGCTTATGACCCATATCGGAGGATATCCGGGCAGATATCGGCATGTTGTACGAAAACTAATAGAAGTCGAAAATCCGGATCTTTTCATTTCAGGTCATTCACATATTTTGAAAATTATGTATGACAAAAAGCACCGGCTATTACATGTTAATCCTGGAGCAGCCGGTAAATCCGGATTGCATAATGTTATTACCTTTGTGCGTTTTACAATTGACGGTAAGCAGATAAAAGACTTAGAAATAGTTGAGTTTAAAAGGTGAAAATGAACATTCCCATTTTACTAATTTGAATTTGTTTGGAACTTTGTACTTTTTATTTTGAACTCCGGGCTGTTCCGGATTTTAGCATTGGCATTTGGTGAAGGCCTAATCCGGAACTTGTTATGTCAGGATTTCAAATCATCCACGAATTTCACGAATTAACACGGATAGTTTGGGTGTTTATTATATCTGGATTCGGAAATGCAGTACCTCCAGAAGAGTTTCATTATGAGTTTCAAAATAATAATTATTACTGTCAAATTCATCTTCTGGATATGACCTTTGTATTAATAAATATCTGCCAATAGATTCTATTATTTCTGATGTTGTTATATTTGCTGATTCTTCTCCCAAACTTTTGTTTTCAGAAAAAGTTACTTGACATCCCAAGCCTTCATCATCAATTGATATTTCTATACAATTAAGTTTCATAATTAGCCTCCTATATTTCTTAATGATAGGTTTGTCAATTCTTTTGTTTCTTCAAAGTCTCCTATGTCCTTAATTGTCAGTTCTAAATCACCAGTAGCGAAATGCCCAATATTTCTTACGTCTCTTGCTTGTCTTGGTAATTTTTCTATTTCGTCAGGATTTAATTTCAGGAAAAGTACTAATTTTTTCTTTTGTGTTTCTATACACACAAAGTTTTAAGTTGTCTTGTAGGCGATGTAATATTTTTTAGGCGATTCTTCTATTGAAGTGTCAAGATTTACAATGTAATCTCTGATTTCATTGAGCAAGTCTTTTAAGTTACTATTTGCTTTTTTCAATATGTTCATCAATAGAATAACTGGCATTTTTTCTTGTTTCAGCAGCCTTTCGCCCTGCTTCTACCATTATGGGATGAGTCAATTGAAGTATGTGTACGTGTTTCAGTTCTTTTAAAAACTTCGTCAATACTAATTATCCTATTCTCATAAATTTTGTATTGCCATAATTCAATATTTGCACCCATTACTTGAACAGCGTGTAAATCATATTTCTTAAATTCTGGGGCAATGCAAATAACACGAATGTCTGACCAGTCCACTTCAATTTTCTCTTTGATTGAATTATTTACAGCAACCTGAAAATCTCCTTTGTGGTCAGTAATCCAATGAAGATAGAAAAGACTTTGATTGATTAAATCAGACGAAGCAACTTTCTTGTATTCTGTCTCAAAAATCGCCATTTATTCCATTATTTATTTTTGTTACAAATTACACATTTGTTCAATGTATGTCTGTTCTTTTCAGTTGTTGCCAACGGCAGTCCGTCTAAAAACCCCCGCATCTCATTTTTTCAGGCGAATAAACTGATTTTTTCGGAAAATTCATAATTATTGAGGAAAATAATTATTACGCTATTAATATGCTTTCATAAAACAGTAAGGTTTATGCGTATGTATATAAGACCATTTAAGGATACATTGTGAAAACAGGTTAATTTTTTCTGTAAAATAAGTACTTCCAAGTGGCTGTTCCGGATTTAAGCATAGGCCTTTAGTGAAGGCCTAATCCGGAACTTTTCATATCAGGATTTCAAATCCTGTGAATATTCGGTTCGGGATTCGGAAATCCCGAACCGCCCGAGAGCGGAAACAGCTTTGCAAGGTGAATTTTTACCCGAATTATGCTATTGCATAAGGCGGGTCCCCGTAAATCTTTGCTCATCCCTTGCAAAAATCTATTGAAATTCCATAGGATCGTGATTTAGTTCAATCCCGATAGTTAAAACTATCAAGGACTTCAAACCGGGTACTACGTGCAGTTTGAAGGCTATTTATTACTGCACGTTTATTTTAAAGCTTTTCCAATTCCACGGTAAAATGTCGCATAATGGGTGCTTCATTAATAATTTTCAGACCGTGCTTAATTTTATCTCTGCGGTCAAAAATATTTTTAAAGGCAGCAGCCACATAATCCATGTGACTATTTGTGTATGTTCGGCGAGGGATTGCTATACGCAAAAGCTCCAAATCCGGATAACGATTTTCTCTGGTAACAGGATCTCTATCGGCTAAAATAGTTCCTATTTCTGCACCTCGCACTCCGGCTTCAAGATATAATTCAACGACAAGGGTTTGTCCTAAAAGTTCTTCTTTTGGAAGCTTGGGTAAAAACCGCTTGGCATCTATAAAAATGGCGTGACCGCCAAATGGCTCCTGAATAGGGATACCGTATTCTTTTAGTTTTGCTCCTAAATAGGCTACTTGTTCTACTCTTGCTTCTAAATGGTCAAACTCCGTTCCCTCGTCAAG
>Ga0256913_10000810_pt1 | contig 16229 bp, 12 predicted proteins | sample Axial_MatmetaG_FD_185970 | JGI IMG/M metagenome (GOLD analysis project Ga0256913, IMG submission 185970) | Deep-sea worm associated microbial mat communities from Axial Seamount, Juan de Fuca Ridge, Pacific Ocean - Axial_Mat | ecosystem: Environmental > Aquatic > Marine > Oceanic > Microbial...
GATCTTTTTCATAACTCGTAATTCATAATTAAATTATCTTCTACTGCCAGTTACACGAAGCAGCATTAAAAAGAGGTTGATAAAATCCAGATATAAAGCCAGCGCTCCCATTATTGCCAACTTCTGCGTGGTTTGCTCATTATCCATATCCACAGTAGCGCCAATCCTTTTGATTTTCTGTGTATCGTATGCGGTTAATCCAACAAAAATTAAAATACCGACATAAGATACAATCCAGTACAACGTGCTATTTGCCCAAAACATATTAACAACAGAAGCTATTATCAACCCAATAAGAGCCATGTATAAATAACTTCCCATTGTTGTAAGGTCTCTCTTGGTAAAATAACCGTAAGCGCTCATCGCCCCGAATGTAAGCGCTGTTGAAAGAAACGTTGACGCAATTGATGCGCCCGTATATAACAACAAAAGAAGCGATAGGGTTAAGCCGTTCAATATTGAATAAATAATGAATGACCCCGCAGCAGCTTCAGCACTCATTTTCTGAATTCGCGCCGAGAGATAAATTACAAGTCCAAGTTCACCAAATATTAATCCGTAGAAAAGTATGCTGTTTTCCATAAGCATATAAACAAAAGACTCTGAACTTGCTGCTAAATATGCAGCTAAAGCCGTTAGCAACAATCCGAATCCCATCCACTTATACACTTTCGTTATAAACTTTCTTTCTTCAAGTACCGCAGCATTTACTGCCATTACTTCTGTATTCATATTGTTTACTCCTTTATATTCAATTTCATAATTACTGATATTACATTTGAGGGATTAAAATGTTCCAAATTTCTCATAATACAAAATCCTTCATCGTATTTGATGAGGGATCCAGTTAATAGTTTCAGAAATAATTTATTGACAGTTATAAAAAATCACATTAAAGTAATAATTTTTAGATTTTATAAATAACAAAAGAAATTAAAATAGTATTCTTTGGATTTATAGGTCGTAATGACTAAATTGGAATCGATGGATGCTTCTATATTTGTAGGGTTATATGACGACACAACAATACATCGAAACAATAAATACAAGATACAAATCAGGTATATCAAGAGAACATGCTTATCGTAGGGATTTAGAAGATTTAATACGTGAACTCGTAAGCGGAGTTGAAATTACCAATGAACCTTCTAATATTACTGACTGTGGTAACCCTGATTATGCAATTACAAAGGGTAAAATTCCAATAGGCTATATTGAGGCTAAGGATATTGGTAAAGACTTAAACGGAAAACAGTATAAAGAACAATTCACTCGATACAAGAAAGCTCTCGAAAACCTTATTATTACCGATTATATCCGGTTTCAGTTTTTTCAGAATAGAGTATTAATTCACGAAATTAAAATTGGCGAGATAGAAAGCAATTCTGTAAAACCAATTACCGAGAACTTCCAACAATTTGAAAATCTAATTCGGAATTTCTGTACTTATATAGGTCAGACGATAAAATCCTCTAAGAAGCTTGCCGAGATGATGGCTGCTAAAGCAAAGTTGCTTCAAAACATCTTGGAGAATGCCATTACTTCCGATGAAGAAACTCAAGAGAATACATCATTACGAGAGCAATATAAAACATTTAAACAGGTGCTTATTAACGAACTAACACCAAAAGAATTTGCCGATATTTATTCACAAACATTAGCTTACGGAATGTTTGCCGCAAGATTACACGATACAACTTTAGACGATTTTTCTCGGCAAGAAGCGGCTGAACTTATTCCCAAATCAAACCCGTTTTTACGTAAACTCTTTGGGTATATAGCCGGACCCGATATTGATGAAAGAATTAAACGCACTGTTGATAACCTCGCTGATGTTTTCAGAGCTACAAATGTTGAAGAACTCTTAAAGAACTTCGGAAAATCAACACAAACCAACGACCCGATTATTCACTTCTATGAAACGTTTTTATCTGAGTACGACCCTAAGCTTAGGAAATCAAGAGGCGTATGGTACACACCGGAACCGGTTGTAAATTTTATTGTACGTGCTGTTGATGATATCTTAAAAATAGAATTTAATTTACCCCAAGGATTAGCCGATACTTCCAAAATAAAAATTAAAGTACCGGAACAAGGGAGCAGTAAGTTAGTTGAAAAGGAAGTTCACAAAGTTCAAATACTCGACCCGGCAACAGGAACCGGAACATTTCTATCGGAAGTTGTGAAACTTATTTACAACAACAACTTTAAGAATTTACAAGGCGTTTGGAGTAGTTATGTAGAGGAACATTTAATCCCTCGTTTGAATGGTTTTGAATTATTAATGGCTTCTTACTCGATAGCCCATCTAAAATTGGATATGTTATTACGTGAAACCGGATATAATCCAACCGGAAATCAACGCTTCAATATTTACCTTACAAATTCATTGGAAGAATATCATCCTGATACGGGAACCTTGTTTTCAAATTGGTTAAGTACAGAAGCGAATGACGCTAATCACATCAAACGCGATACTCCTGTAATGGTAGTGATGGGAAATCCACCATATTCTGTTAGTAGTTCTAACAAATCCGAATGGATTGAAAAATTAATGGTGGACTACAAAAAAGATTTGAACGAAAGAAATATTCAACCTTTATCTGATGATTATATAAAATTTATTAGATATGGCGAATATTATATTGATAAAACAGGAGAGGGTATTTTAGCGTACATTTCAAACAATAGTTTTATTGATGGAATAATACACAGAAAAATGAGAGAACATTTATTAAAAACTTTTGATAAAGTTTATATTTTGGATTTGCACGGAAACGCTAAGAAGAAAGAGACAACACCAAACGGGGATAAAGATGAAAATGTGTTTGATATTATGCAGGGCGTATCAATAAATATTTTTATCAAAAAAAGTAAGAGAAAGAAGTGAATAGCTTAACTGAAAGCAAAGAGTATAAAAACTGGCTGATAGAAATTAAATCTAAAATCAGAACCAGTCAAATTAAAGCTTCGCTTAGTGTTAACGCCCAATTAGTTAAATTGCATTGGGATATTGGTGCTATGATTGCTGAAAAACAAGAGAAAGCAAAATGGGGCAGCGCTTTACTTGAACAAATGGCAAAGGATTTGAAAAACGAGTTCCCTAATATTACCGGTTTTTCGAGAAGTAATTTATATTCTATGAGACAGTTTTACCAATTTTATAGAGAATCCGGTTTAACTGTCCACCAACTTGGTGGAAAAACCCCAAACAATACTAACAAGAAAGTAATTAAACAATATGAAAAAATAATCCACCAACTTGGTGGACAAATTGATAGCTCGAACTTCCTCAATATTTTAACGCTAATTCCTTGGCGGCATCACGTTTTGATTATTCAAAAAATAAAAAACGTTGAAGAAGCTCTGTTCTACATTTCGGAAACGATAAAAAACAATTGGAGCAGAGCGGTTTTAGAATATCAAATAGAGAGTGATTTATACAACAGACAAGGAAAAGCTATTTCCAATTTTGAGCTTACTTTGCCTAAAGAGGATAGCGATTTAGCCAGACAATTATTAAAAGACCCTTATAATTTTGATTTCCTTACTTTAACGGAAAAAGCAAAGGAGAAAGATTTAGAGAAAAAACTGATTGAGCATATCACAAATTTTCTGTTGGAACTGGGAAAAGGTTTTGCATATATGGGACGACAGTTTTTGCTTGAAGTCGGTGAGAAAGAATTTAGAACCGATTTGCTTTTCTATCACACTAAACTTAAAGCATACGTTGTAATTGAATTAAAAATGAAAGAGTTTGAACCCGAATTTATCGGTAAACTAAATTTTTATATTTCAGCAATTAACGAACTTGTAAAAAGTGATGACGATAAACCAACCATTGGAATTTTACTCTGCAAAAACAAAGATAATTTTATTGTCGATTTTTCTTTGAAAGATGTAAACAAGCCAATTGGAGTTAGTGAATTTACATACACAGAATTGCCAAGCGAAATAAAAAACGCATTACCAAGCGATAAAGAATTTAAAACCCAATTAAGTAAATTAGAAAATGAGAAATAAAAACAAACCACTTGCAAAAGTTTTTCATTACGACCTTTACGGTAAACGTGATGATAAATATAATTTTTTGAGAGAAAATAATTTGCAATCAATTACCTGGAATGAACTTGAAAACCGTGAGCCTGAATTCTTTTTTGTGAAAAAGAATTTTGTGCAGAAAAGCAATTATAAAATAGGATTTAAAATCAACCAACTTTTTAATATCTATAATACTGGAATTGAAACTGGACGAGATAAGTTTTTTATAGATTCTAAAAAATCAGTACTCCACGAGCGAATTAATAACGTGCTAAATAATTTAGATAACCCTCAATTGATAGAGAAATATAATATTAAAAATAATTCAAATTTCAGATTTTTTGAGCATTTAGCAAAATCAACTTATATAGAAGGTAAAATATGTAAAATAATGTACCGTCCATTCGATGTTAGATTTACTTATTATGACACAGAGTTACAGAGAAGACCGAGTTTTGAAGCTTCCAAACACATGATGAATAGTAACATAGCAATTATTTCATGCCGCCAACAAAGTACGTTTGATTTTCAACATATTTATATTTCAAATTGGCTTACCGAACGTTGTTCAGTCTCATTACAAACAAAAGAAACAGGCTATTTTTTCCCACTCTACCTCTACCCAGACCAAGAAACAGATGAAATATTATCACAACAAACCAGAACACCCAATTTAAATATGGAGATAGTTAACCGAATCTCGGAAGAATTAGGTTTAACTTTCACTAACGAGAAAGATGTTGCAACAAGCTCAACAACCAATACAACTTTTGCTCCAATTGATATTTTAGATTACATCTACGCTGTTCTGCACTCACCTACTTACAGAGAGAAGTACAAAGAGTTCCTTAAAATAGATTTCCCTCGTGTACCTTACCCAAAAGACAAAGAGACTTTTTGGAAGCTCGTAAAACTCGGTGGTGAAATTAGAGAATTACATTTGTTGGAATCCCCCAAAGTGAATGATTCAATTACAGCTTACCCGATTGACGGAGATAATAAAATTACTCGTAAGCTAAATAAAAACGATTGGGAAATTATTGATGAAGAAAAACAGTTAGGTAGAATCTGGATAAATGATGAACAGTATTTTGATAACATTCCACTAATAGCTTGGGAGTTTTACATAGGCGGATATCAACCGGCTCAAAAATGGTTAAAAGACCGCAGAGGACGGATACTCAGCTACGAGGATATTGTGCACTATCAAAAAATTATAGTCGCACTATTTGAAACCGATAGATTGATGAAAGAGATCGATTTGGTTGGGGTTGAGTGATAGAATGCAGAATTTTCCTTTAAAAATGAAAGCAGAATTTAAGTCAGAAAATCTCATTGTAAAAGATGTTTATATTGAAGTCCGACTTCCACAAAAAGATAAAGATGAAATTTTCCTTGATTGTTTCCCAACAGATGAACAATTTAAAAAGATTATTGGAAAACATAACTTTAGTATTACTGGTATTTCTACTGATGATTTTAACTCTTATGATAAAATCACAATAAAAGAAGCAATCTATATGAAGTTTCTTCCGCTTTTAGATTTAAAAAATGAAGAAAAATATCATATAATTTTTCAGTGTATGGATTTATATGCTGAAGTAGAACAAAACAATAGCGAAGAAAAAGATATAGAAGGACATTTTTACATTAATTTACTCGCATCTCTTTCACCAAATAAAGTGTTTGACCGTAAACCCTCTGGAATAGTTAAAGTATCAGAATACACGACACACAAGTTTAACCTAGATGAAAATTTTGTTATTAGTTTTGATACTAAATATTTTTATGACCAAGAAAAACAAACTAAAGAGCAAATTGAAAACATTTGTTACTTCTCTAATATTGCCGAATTTAACTTCAATGGTAATCTGAATGACATTGAACATTACTCAAAATTATTAAACGATTTTTTAATGTTAATGTCATTTGGTATAAGAAAGCGAGTAGTACATACTGGTTGGGTTGTTAATAACAATAAAAAATTCATATTAAAACTGAAAAGAGATATAATTGTTCCAGAATACAAAGGAGAGAACTTATTACCAAATTACTTGATTGAGCCTAATGAACTAAATAATTTTATTAGGTCATCCTATAAAATCTTTAGAGAATTAAATCATCAAGATATTATTAGAAGAGCAATATTTCCATTACTAACAGAAGCTAAAATATCAACTGAATCACAATTCCTAATTCTTTTTTCATGTCTTGAAAGTATTTTATCATATCACAAGAAAAACAAACAGTTTGAAAATATCATTGAAGAAGAAGATTTTAAATCAATACGTGGTCTTATACAGGGTGAATTAAAAGATTTATTTTCTAATTGTAGTAAAAACAACATTTCAGAGAAGCAAGTTGAGATATTAAAAAAATATGATTCTAATAAAAGAGCAATGGTTTATCAAAAAATTAGTGAATTAAATCGACCATCATTTAAGATGATATTAGATGATTTTTGCAATGAGTATTCACTTGATTTAAAAGATTTATGGTCTATAACAGAATCAAATCAAGGGATTTCTCTTACTCAAATTAGGAATAAATTAATTCATGGGGATGCTTTAAATTTCAATCAACATAAATCTTTAATTATTGCTTATGAACATTTAAAAACTGTTGTTGAAAGAATGATTCTTAAGATTCTAGAGTGGGATATTAGTAAAACTAGAGTAGTTCCTTCAAAAATCAAAAATAATTTAATTTTTAAAGAAGATGTAGTGAGACATATGAAGTTATTGGATGGGTAAAATATATTATTGTATCTTACTCCAAATTTTTGTTACATACTACGTCCACAAAATAAAAATCATCACGGTTTTTCAGAAACTAACCAAGAAAGAAAAAGTTGTATAAATAAATTTTATATATTTAATTTTGTTATATGGGAACTGAAATAAATATAAATAATGAAATGTTAATTTGGGCTGTTGACCGAGCTGGATTTAATTTGCCAGACTTTTTTGAAAAAATGCCCAAATTAGAAAAATGGCTTAGTGGAGAAAAACGACCAACACTAAAACAGTTAGAAGCTTTTTCTAAAAAAGTTTATTTACCATTTGGATATTTATTTCTTCAAGAGCCACCAAAAGAAAAACTTCCAATTCCATTTTTTAGAACCAACAGTAATGAACCTGAGAAACTTGATGTTAATGTTTACGATACAATTATCTTAATGCAACAACGACAAGATTGGTTAAGAGATTATTTAACAAAAAATCATTTTGAGGATTTAGATTTTGTTGGAAGTTATAAAGATAGCACAAATGTTGCAGAAATTGTGAGCGATATTCGCAATACATTAAGTTTACAAGAAAATTGGGCTAATAATTTTAAAACTTGGGAAGAGGCACTGGTTCATTTAACAGAACGAATTGAAGATATTGGGATTATTACTGCTTTTAATGGTGTAGTTGAAAACAACACACATCGTAAGCTCTCTGTAGATAAATGCAGAGGGTTTGTTTTGGTTGACAAAAAAGCTCCCTTTATGTTTGTAAATAACGCTGACTCCAAGTCTGCTCAAATGTTTACAATAGTCCATGAGCTTGCTCATATCTGGACCGGTATAAGTGCAGGATTCGATTTTAGAAAACTTCAGCCGGCAGATAACCCTACAGAAATTTTGTGCGACAAAGTTGCAGCAGAATTTTTAGTACCCCAAAAAGCTTTTATGGAAATCTGGGACAAGAATCCTAACATTGAAAAAATGGCTCGTTACTTTAAAGTTAGTCCAATTGTTATTAGCAGACGTGCTATGGACATTGGCGTAATAAGCAAGACAAATTTTTTTGAATTTTACAACAGTTATATCGGCAATGAGTTCCATAAAAAAAGGACAAACAAGCCTGGTGGTAATTTTTATGCAACCACACGTAAGAGATTAGGTCTTACCTTTGCAAACCACATAAAAAGCGCTGTAAAATCCGGTCAATTGTTATATAGGGATGCTTATAAACTTACTAGTATGAAGGGAGATACATTTAATAAGTTTTTTTCTGAACACCTAAAATAACCTATGAAAATTTATGTGCTAGATAGTAACTTTTTTATCCAAGCACATCGTGCTAATTATCCACTTGATGTTGCTGTAACTTTTTGGGAAAAAGTAAAGCAACTTGCAAACGAAGGGAAAATAATTAGTATTGATAAAGTTAAAAATGAGTTGTATGATAAAAACGATGAACTGGAAATTTGGTGTAAAGAAAACTTGCCAAAAGATTTTTTTAAATCGTCAAGCGATGTTATAACTTCTACATATCCACTAGTCATTGAATGGGCAAATTCTAGACGAGATCATTTTCTTGAAAAAGCTATTAATGAATTTCTGGATGCGGATGAGGCCGACGCATTTTTAATTGCGTATGTATTATTTGATAATGAGAATAAAATATTAGTTACACAAGAAAAGAGTGACCCTTTGCAGAAATCAAAAATTAAAATACCCGATGTATGCGAAACATTAGGTGTTAAATCTATTGATACAATTGAAATGTTAAGAGAATTGGAAGAAACGTTTTAGAGAAAAAGTTCCAACCAAAAAAAGGGAATCTCAAACAATTAAAAATTATATCCCCTATTGTAAATATCTATTCCTCTATTCTAATATGGGCCACATCACAAAAACAAAAACCCCGAAAACATAATGTAATCGGGGTTTTAGTTGGTACACTCTGTATGTTTTTAAATCAGTAAATGTTAATTAAATTATTTTATTGAGATATCTGCACAAACTCAATTCTGCGGTTAAGTCTTCGTCCGGCTTCAGTATTGTTATCGGCTATCGGGTTGGCTTCACCAAAACCTATTGCCTTAATTCTGTTTGCAGCGATACCTTTATTGACCAGCCAATTTTTTACAGCATCAGCTCTTTTTTGTGATAACCGTAAATTTGCCGAAGCGCTGCCCCTATTGTCTGTATATCCGCGAAGTTCAACTTTAATATTCGGATGTGATTTTAAAGTATTTAATACTTCTAACAAAGCCCTTTCCGACTCCGGAGAAACTATTGCCTTACCGGATGGAAAAGTTACACCTTCTAAAACTACCGGAGCAGAAGCTTTTTTAACTTTATCGTCTTTAGGATCATTCGGGTTACTTTTGCGTTCTACTTCTGTCTTGTCATCTACAGAACCTCCATCTGTGTCATAGTTCAATGGATTTGTTCTATAAATCTTGATCTCCGCTCCATCCACTAACCCGTCGCTATCTGTATCGTCTCTAAGCGGATCAGTATAATGTCTGGTAATTTCAACATAGTCGGATAAACCATCGCTATCCGTATCGGTTTTTGAAGGATCAGTTTTGTACACGAATATTTCTTCATAGTCTGATAATCCATCTCTATCTGTATCGGGATTCAATGGGTCTGTTCTATACTTGCTAACCTCATCAAAATCATTAATTGCATCTTCATCTGTATCAACTCGATTAGGATTAGACGCATAAATTTTAATCTCGTCATGATCACTAAGACCGTCATTATCACTATCTTTATTCAAAGGATCGGTATTATATTTAATAACTTCTTCACCATCATTCAGCCCGTCCCAATCAGAATCTGAATTTTTTGGATCAGTGCCTATCTTTACCTCATCTTTTTTCAACAGTGCATCATTATCAGCATCAGATGCTGCACTACCAGCTACGATAGTTACTCCTAATCCTAAGTTAAAATAACTATCATGGTTTTCTTTTGGTCCGGCATGTCGATAACCATTCAATTCATCAGTAAAAACAAATGTATAACCACCGCTGAGATCGAGTATTATATTTTCTGCTAAAGCAAATTCAAAACCAATTCCGTAAGGAATAATAGGATCCCATCCGCTGTCGCTAATTGGAGTAGGTGATTGTGTTTGACTTGTAATAACTGACCATCCTAAAATCCCACCACCGGCATATAGGTAAGGACTAAAAGTATCAATATGAAGTGGACTAACAATAAATCTCAAATCAATTGGAATTAAAGAAGTCTCCCATAAATGATGATCAAAATCATAACCGGAAAGCATTCCGTAACCAGCTCCAAATTCAAGTTCAAGTTCTGTGGAAAGTTCATATCTAACAAGCCCTCTGGCTAAATAGGAAAATCGTATATCGTCATTTGGGAAATCATTATCCGGTAAGAGTCCATGTATAGAAATACCATATTTCAGGTTATAACCGTTAACTTGCGCATTAATTGTTATGCTTAGTAAAGAAAATGATAAAAAAACTAACAGCACTAATTTTAATAGATTCTTAGATATATCCATGTGTGATTTTCCCCTATGTTTTAAGTCTTAACAATGAAGATTTTATCAACTTTTATGCCAAAGTAAATAACGCTTACCTTTGTTGAGTTACATGAGTAATTATTAGAATATGTGACTTAAAATGTTAACCACTACAATTTTTATTCGAAAAATGTTTTTAAAATTTTCGTAAAATATTTATCAAATTTGCATTAAAAAAGTAAATGGAACTTGAAACATGAAAAATATATTTTTAACTTGTTAAATAAATACCCTCGAAATATTCTGCGATATAATTTCGATTAGTTTTAATCCCAAAGGCAATGGAGATAAAAATGAATAGAAGAAAATTTTTTAAAAATAGTTTTGGCGCAGGAATGGCGGCATTTACAGCGCTTTCTTTTGGTTCTGCACCAAAATTACTTTCCAATGTCAGAAAATCTGAAAACAATATGATATACGATCTTGCTGCAATTAAAGGTGGTGAACCTGATGTAATGTTCGATAAAGCTATCCAAGCAGTAGGAGGAATAGAACGTTTTGTAAAGAAAAACCAAGTTGTTGTTATTAAACCTAACATAGGTTGGAATGCTGAACCTGAGAGAGCTGCAAACACAAATCCAAAATTGGTTGGCAGAGTTGTCAAACGATGCTACGATGCTGGGGCAAAAGATGTATATGTATTCGATCACACTTGTGATAATTGGCAACTATGCTATTCCAATAGCAGTATTGAAGAAGCCGTTAAAAATGCTGGTGGCAAAATGGTACCGGGAAATAGCAAAAGTTATTACCAAGAGGTAACGGTGAGTGGTGGTAAATCCCTTAAACAAGTTTCTGTACATGAATTAATATTGGAATCAGATGTTTTTATAAATATCCCGGTTCTAAAAGATCATAATTCAGTCGAGTTAAGTATTGCAATGAAAAATTTAATGGGCACGGTTTGGGATAGACGATTTTGGCATCGAAATAATCTTCAACAATGTATTGCAGATTTTCCTACATACCGCAAACCGGATTTGAATATTATTGATGCATACAGCGTAATGAAAAAGAATGGACCAAAGGGCATATCTAAGAACGATTGTGTTATTTATAAGTCACAAATTATTTCGCCAGACATTGTGGCAGCTGATACAGCAGCGGCAAGACTATTCGGAAGTAATCCGGAAGATATTGACTATATTAAAATTGCTGATGAAATGGGAGTTGGAACAATGAATCTTAAAAATTTATCCATTAGTCGTATAAAAATTTAAAGTTCATATGCTCTCTCACTTAAAAAAAATTCGAGTTGTAACATCAATTATATTTGTGATATTTACATCTATTCTTTTTTTGGATATTACCGGGAACTGGACAAGAAGCCTTCCCGAAAAAGTTCTCTTTTTCCAATTTGTTCCTTCCTTTTTAGAGTTTATAAATATCAAATCTGTTGCTGCAATCGGATTTATTATAATAATTCTTGCCACTCTTTTCTCCGGAAGAGTTTATTGCTCAACTATTTGTCCGTTAGGTATGCTTCAGGATATTGTTATTTATACTAAGCGAAAACTTTTAAAAAGAAGCAAACGGAAAAAACTGCGATTCGACTTTCAACCGGCTTTTAATTGGGTTCGTTACTCGATTTTAACAGTAGTGATAGTTACATTTCTTTTCGGAAATATATTTTTACTTTATACTCTTGATCCTTATAGCAACTACGGTAGAATTTTAACACATCTTGTTAAACCCATTGTTATTGGTATTAATAACATCATTTCTAGTCTCCTTGTAATGTTAGATAATTATTCCGTATCGCCGTCAACATTTAATAATGTTGATGTTTTTACAATAGTCTTTGCACTAATAGTTTTATTTATTGTAATGCTGTTTTCCTATAAGCATGGAAGATTTTTTTGCAATACTCTTTGTCCTGTTGGAGCATTTTTAGGATTGCTTTCAAAATTTTCTCTCTTTAAAATTGTTGTTAATAATGATACTTGTATTAGCTGCGGTGCTTGCGAAACAGTTTGCAAATCGGAATGCATAGATACAAAAAATGAATATGTCGATTTCACAAGATGTGTTAGTTGCTTCAATTGTTTTGATGTATGCCCTACACATGGATTAAAATATGAGTTTCAACCGGCAAAATTATTAAACAAAAAAGAACCGAAAGTTAAGATTAAGGAACCCAACCAAGAAAGAAGATCATTTTTACTGAGTATAGCAGCATACACATTAACCTTAACAGGAATTTCATACGCACAGAATAAAATAGAAGTTTACAAAAAAAATAAAATTCCCGTTATCAGACCAAACCCAATAACACCACCGGGTTCTATCGGCATCGATCATTTTACCGATAGTTGTACAGCTTGTCAATTGTGCATTAGTGCCTGTCCAACTCATGTACTACAACCTTCGTTTCTTGAATACGGATTTCTCGGAATGATGGTGCCGATGATGAATAACAAAATCGGATTTTGTGACTACGAGTGTACAATCTGCAGCGAGGTTTGTCCTACAAACGCTATACAACCGATTGATAAAGAAAAGAAAAAACTAACTCAAATTGGCAAAGCCATATTTATTAAGGATAACTGTGTTGTTCATACACAAGGTACAGCTTGCGGCGCATGTTCCGAACATTGTCCAACTAAAGCTGTTGTAATGGTTCCTTATAAAAACAATCTTAAAATACCCGAAGTCAACGAAAAGATTTGCATCGGTTGTGGAGCCTGTGAATTTGCTTGTCCGACAATCCCTTACAAAGCAATATATGTTGAAAGTAATATAGTTCACGCAAAAGCCGAACCACCTAAAGAGGAAAAGATTGAGGAAAAAGTTGACTTTTCCGAGGATTTCCCCTTTTAGTACTTTTGATCATTTTTTCTTACAATAAACTTATAATTATTTAATAAAAACATATTATTGATTTGTCTTAATAATAATTTTTTTTTAATTTGGGTTAAGAGTATGCAATCGATTGTCTCTCTTTTAATGCTAAAAATTGTTCTATCTCTTTTTTTTGTAAAACTGCTCTGTTTTTAGATAAATAAGGTTTAAAAACGTATGAATTCTATTACCTACATTATAAAGTTTAATCAACTAAATATTATTAAATAATTATACGAAGAGGAAGAAATGAAAAAACTTGCACTAGTATTTCTAATTGCCGCCCTATTTATTTCATGCAGCCAGCAAAACAAACAAACCGAAGCAAAAGATAATTCACAACAAGTAACAAAATCAGAATGGATACCGTTATTCAATGGGAAAAATTTGGACAATTGGTTTGTACGCGGAAAAGCAAAATGGGATGTGCGTGATGGAATAATGACAGGCGACGGCGGAATGGGACATATTTATACAAACGCAGTTGCTACCGATTTTGAAGTAAAGGGTACTTTTAGAATTAGTGAGAACGGAAATAGCGGACTTTATTTTAGATGTAATCCTCCGGAAGATAATCCTGACGGTTGGCCTGTTGGTTATGAAGCACAAATTGATAATCACCAAGATGCACATACAGGCTGGCTATGGAAACCGGGGAAACCCACTGCAAAGGCTAAAGCTTTGATAACCAAAGATAACGAATGGTTCACAATGAAAGTAAAAATGGTTGGTGATAAAATGGAAATTTGGGTTAATGATCAGTTGATGACCGAATATACCGACTCCGATTATAAGAAAGGACACTTTGCAATACAAGGACATAACCCCGGACAAACAATTGAGATTAAAGAGCTCGCTTACAGAGATTTAAGTAAAAAATAAATTCATTTGGAATTATTGAATTAATATTTGGAGAACTAATGAATCCCAATGAAGCAAATATGTTAAAAGAATATCTTGAAAAAACAGAAAAGTATCTGAACGAAAAGCTTATTCCTTTTTGGGCTGAGAGAGCTGTTGAACCAAAGTACGGTGGTTTTCAGACTAACTACGATAGAGACGGGAACAGAACAGAAGTAACGGAGAAATCTTTCCTTTCTCAATGCCGGGCTGTTTTTACAATATCACACGCTATGCGTCTTGGATTTGATTGGCCCAACGGTGAAGAGGCAATTCAGCAAGGAATAGAGTTTCTGGAAAAGTATTTCCATGATAAAGAATATGACGGTTATTACTGGATTGTTGAAGAAGACGGAACACCTAAAGATGTTAATAAAATCATCTACGGACATTCATTTTTGATTTATGGTTTTTCAGAATATGCACTTCTTACCGGAAACCAGTTTGCTAAAGATGAGGCAATAAGACTATTTGACCTCTTACAGACTAAAGTTGCCGATAAAGAACATGGCGGATACTTTGAACATTTCGATCGCTTCTTCAATTTGAAACAAGCTCGTGGTGATATTAAAGCGCATAAATCGCTTGATGTACACATGCATTTGATGGAAGCTTTTACAACATTATATGAACTTACTGGTGAAGAAAATCATAGGAAAGCATTGACGGATGTGATTGATCTTATATTTGATAAAATGATAGATCCCGCAACCGGTACGGGAATTTCAATGTTTACCGATAAGTGGGAACCCATTGCAAACGTTGAACTTGATACTGTTTGGGGTCGTGATCGATTTGATGAAGACGGTAAATCACCCGATATAACTTCGTACGGGCACAACATTGAATTCGCTTGGTTATATCTCCACGCACAAGATGTTCTGGGTATTCCCCGCGAGAAAAGTTTAGATAAAGTAATTCCAATATACGAGCACACATACAAACGTGGTGTTGACTGGAAATACGGAGGTATCTATGTAGAAGGGGAAAGAAACGGTGAAGCAACAGAACGAACAAAAGAGTTTTGGCAGCAAGCTGAAGCGCTTATCGGATTTCTGGATGCTTACCAATTAACTAAAGACAGTCGTTATCTTGATGCATATAAGAATATTCACGATTTTGTTTTTAATAAAGTAATAAATTGGGAACAAGGCGAGTGGTTTGCATTGCTTGAAGAAAACGGGGATTTGATCTGGGACTATATGGGAACAAGCTGGAAAGTTTTTTACCACACTGTAAGAGGTACAACCCAAATAGTCGATAGAATGAAAAAATTATTAGAAAGTTAATCTTTTATTAAAGGAGTATTAAAATGAAAAAAGAAACCGAGCAAAACGGAATGTCAAGACGCAAATTTATAAATAGTGTCGCTTTGACAGGCGCTGCATTTACTATTGTACCGAGGGAAGTCCTCGGCGGTAAGGGCTACACAGCACCTAGTGATAAATTAAACATTGCTGTAATCGGCATTGGCGGCAAAGGTCGCTCTGATATGACAACAATAAGCCAGACCGCTAATATTGTAGCTTTTGCTGATGTTGATGACAGAAAAGTAGATGAGACAATTCGCAAAACTAAGGAAGATGGCAATATGGAACTTGCCGAAACCTTGGAAAGTATTCCAAGATATAAAGACTTCCGAGTTATGCTCGATAAAGAAAAAGGCATTGACGGAGTAACCGTCAGTATTCCTGATCATACGCATGCAGTAGCTGCTATGGCTGCAATGCAGCATGGTAAAAATGTCTTTGTCCAGAAACCCTTAACCCACTCGGTTAAAGAAGCAAGAATTTTAAGAGACGCAGCAAAAAAATACGGCGTTATTACCCAAATGGGAAATCAAGGTCATGCCGGTGAAGGAATTCGTTTAATTCGCGAATGGTTGGAAGACGGTGCTATCGGTGAAGTTGATAAAGTTGCTTGCTGGACAAATAGACCGGTATGGAAAACAGGTATGGACAGACCAACTGAAATCCCTTCTGTGCCTCCGGGAGTTGATTGGAACTTATGGCTAGGGCCTGCACCCTTCCGTCCTTACCATCCAGACTATATGCCTTGGAGTTGGAGAGCATGGTGTGACTTTGGTACCGGCGCGCTTGGTGATATGGGAGCTCATATATTTGATATCCCTTATGAAAATTTAGATCTCCGTTATCCAACTACTGT
>Ga0256913_10000811_pt1 | contig 16223 bp, 16 predicted proteins | sample Axial_MatmetaG_FD_185970 | JGI IMG/M metagenome (GOLD analysis project Ga0256913, IMG submission 185970) | Deep-sea worm associated microbial mat communities from Axial Seamount, Juan de Fuca Ridge, Pacific Ocean - Axial_Mat | ecosystem: Environmental > Aquatic > Marine > Oceanic > Microbial...
GAATCGCCACCTGAAATTATCGATAAAGAAAATGCAATTCCTTTAAAGGAAATAGTTGGTAATATCACTTTTGATAATGTCACTTTTTCATATGATAATAATAAGCATATTTTAAAAGAACTTTCTTTAAAAATCAATTCAGGCGAAACCGTAGCAATTGCCGGTCCCTCTGGTGGTGGTAAAACAACATTATGTAATTTGATACCTCGATTTTATAAAATTGATGAAGGGCATATATATATAGATAATATTGATATTGAAGATATCACCTTACAATCTCTTAGATACAATATTGGTATTGTTCAACAAGATGTATTTTTATTTGCAGGTACTATTGGTGATAACATTTTATATGGTAAAGCAACTGCTTCATATGAAGAACTTGTTGAAGCTTCCAAAAAAGCTCAAATACATGAATTTATTATTTCTTTACCAGATAAATATGATACATTTGTTGGAGAACGTGGCATTAGACTTTCAGGTGGACAAAAACAACGTGTTTCCATTGCTAGAGCTTTTTTGAAAAATCCCCCTATATTAATATTGGATGAAGCTACCAGTTCTTTAGATAATCAAACAGAAAAAGAAATTCAAATAGCATTAGATCAATTATCCGTTGGTCGGACAACTTTAATAATAGCACATAGATTATCAACTATTCAAAATGCTGATAGAATACTAGTAATCACAGAAAAAGGTATTGAAGAACAAGGTACACATAAAGAGTTATTAGCTATGAATGGAGTATATGCAAATTTGCATAAAGAATCTTATTAACGTTTTTTCTTCTTTACTGTAACAGTATATATAGGGCAAACCCCACACCACGTCCTAGGTTTAAATATTATACCCAAAATAGAACCAATAACTATTGAAGTAAACATCATTGAATATATTCTATATCCAAAATGAATTATATAGCTAGGTAAATTAATGGATAGTATCTGTGGAAATTGTAATGGAATTTTAAATATTATAAAAAATCGCAAATAATTCATTGGATAAAGTCTGTGAAGTGCTACCATTACTGTTGAAAAGATAACAAAAATAAAATTTATTATAAAATAATATATTGCGAACTCTTTAACATTTTCGCTAAATAACCATTTTGGAGGTTTTAAATTGAATGAAACTTTATTTATCACTTTACCTAGAAAACCTGCCCTTGGACAAAAATACTTACACCATATTCTATCTTTGTATTTAAAATAAAGAATAAAAGGATATATAAAACAAAATAACCCTAATATAGAAAAAGAAATATTGATAATACCTATTACAAAAAATATTATTGTTATAAAAAATAGCTCATTTTTAATATTTCTCTCCATATATTATCCTTTTATCTATAAAACTCTAAAATAATAAAGCCTTTTTTAAAAGGCTTTATATCATTATATTATTTCTTTGCTTCTTTTTTTAACTCTCTCTTTTTATTAAGTTTCATTAATAATAATAAGAATACAAAATATACTATAAATCCAACCATGGTATACAAGTAATACATATTATTACCAAGAGCATATCCTGTTATTGGTACCCCTAATAATATAAGTAACGGAAATCCAAATAAAAGTCCCACACCACTTCCTAAAACTAAGTGTTTTGCAACTGGTGTTCTAAAATTAGGATCAACCTCTCTTAATAATGCAAGACCTGTTGAAATGGTTCCTGTCAACATACCATATAATGCGACTGTACTTTCAATTACATGATTAGAATATATTCGTTTACTTAATTGATATACATAAATCATGGTTAAAATCATACCTATCGAAGTAATCGTTAACGTTGGTATCCAATATTTTCCTAAAATAGTAATTGATATCGCTGTAATACCTGCAGTTACCATATAATCAAATGATGCTCCTGCAATTCTTTGAAGTAAGAAGTTGTTTGGATATGATCTATTCATAATTTTTTTCTTTTTCATCTTATCAAAAACTATTCTTAAAATAATTGCAATAACAGCACCTATAATAAAGTGAAATCCCCATAACATATTTGCAACAGTTTTTCCCATAGTTCCAAAGTCTTTTAATAGGAAACTTATCCCCGAAATAGTAAGCCACGTTAACAGATAAACAATACCAATTAAAAATATTTGCACCGTTAATCTATCTATTGATGCACTCAAAGGAATATCATCTGGTCTATCACGTTCTTCAATCATGTGAGATTCTGCATCCTTAGCGTCAAATGAATCAGGTTTAAACCCACGTTTTCTAACAAAATAATTTATTAATAGAACTCCACCAATACAGGCCCACAAGAAACCTATTGCAGCTATTGTTAAACCTATATTAGCACCACCAACTATACCAGGTACTCCTTCAGGACTTAATATTTTCTCCCATTGACCACCTATTGAACTAGCTTGCCCTGGACCTTGCCCAAATGCTAATGGTAGCAACAGCCCAAAAGATGGAAATAAATCTTTTAAAAATGTAAATGCCATAAACAAAGTTATTCCAAATCCAAGAATACCTTGCATTAAGTATGTACTTACAATAGCAATTCCCGTATTTGTTATTTCCGTTCCTTTTTCCCTTGTTCTTTCTTTTAATGCAAGTGCAATAAACCCAACTGCCATAGCATGATAAACTATTTGCTCAAGACTTTTACCTAATAATGCTCCTACAGGCACTATATTTAGTACTTGCGGACCCACTAACAATCCAATAAATCCTGCAATTATTGCATTTGGTATTAAAAACTTTTTAAAAAATGGAATTTTCCTTTTTAAAAAAGTACCTACACCTAAAAAAACCGATAAAAGACAAATATCAATAACTAAAACCCAATTATTTCCCATCACTATTTCCTCCGTTTTGTTTAATATATTCAAGAACTTCATTCCATTTATATGCTGAAACTCTATTTTTAGGGTAAAAATAGAACCGTCTAAATTGACCCTTATAATAAAATTCAAAAATCCAATTCAATTGAATAGTATTGCCTAAAATGCTTATATTTTCAAAAACCATTTCGCTGTTTTTATATTTAAAAATCATCTTATCTCTATATAATGATAACGTTCCTGAAATTCCTTTGGTTAATCCATGGTTTGATTTTTCAGTTTTCATTATTACGTTTGTATCCGTAAATATATGATAATGGTTTCCAATATATTTTTGTATATAGGAATATTGCCATTCTCCCCACTGGCTAACATCATTAAAATATTTATTTTCTCCTTCAAAAATTCCATAATTATTTAATGTCACCTTATAATCACACTTTTCGCAAGAAAACTCATTTTTATAACTATGCAATGAGGCTATTGATTTGCATTTTGGACATATATATATATATTGTTCTAAAAATTCTGCATTTGCCTTACCCTTAAATTCAATCATATGCTCTTTTTGCCATTCGTTTTCATTATATAATATTGCACTATTAATTTTATTATGAATATCATCTAATGGGCCTCTTAATTGTTCTTTATCCAATAAAACATAATATTTTAACGACATTATGCCTCTTCTCCCTTTAACCGCCCACCTTGGTCGTGATAAATAGCCTCCACGTTGTTCGCACATAACAACTGGCACTTTTAGTAATTTAACAAATTTTGCTGTAGCATATAATGAATCCACATGTTTTCCGTTCCAAGTTCTACGACCTTCTGGAAAAACCCCAACAATTCCATTTCTTCTAATAATTTTAATAGAAGTCTTAATACTTGACATATCTGCCACAACTTTTTTCTTTGAGAATGCTCCTACTATATGTGTTAATAAAAAAGCTAAAGTTTTATTTCTAAATAAATTATCGCTCGCCATCCAATGCACTGAACTATTTATATATAGTGGTAAAGTAAAGGGATCCCAATTTAAAGAATGATTTGATATTAGTATGAAAGGTGGTTTTAAACCTTCTATTTTAGAAGTATCTGCTTTAATATTATATGCAAATTTTAACCACACCCCTAACGTAGCTTTTAAAAATATTCTAAACACCAAAAGTAATAATTTATTCACTACCATATCCCAATCTTTTTTTTATTATACCAGATGTTAATATGTAAAGAAAGTATTTAAAATTTTTTCTAATAATATATTGACTATCTAGAATAAGTACAATATAATCTTTTTACAATTAAATATTTATTGATAATGGTTTTATTATTCATAATAAATTAAAAGGGAATCAGGTAAAACTCCTGAACGGTCCCGCCGCTGTAATGGATTGATTGTTTACACTATGTCACTGTGAAAATGGGAAGGCGTAATAATCTATAACCCTAAGTCAGAACACCTGCCTTATCAAGACCAAAAATACTCTACGAGGTATAGAGGAGGTGAAATACAAGCATATCGTATATGCAAACTTTATCCTTTACCGTATGGTAAGGATTTTTTAATGTTAATAGAAAATTATTGAAAAGAGGTATGAAATGAATAAAAATTTAAAAAAATTAGTAATAATCATATTAGCTTTTGGTCTATTATTAGTAGGATGTCAAACAAATTCGCAAACTGCTACAACTACACCTACAGCTACTATAACTCCAGAACCAACACCTGAATCAATTACTTTTACAGATTCAATGGATAGAATAACAGAATTTGATAAAGTTCCTGAAACTGTTGTTAGTTTATCCCCCACTTTAACCGAAATAATATATGCGTTAGATATGGGTTCAAAATTAGTTGGAAGAACTGATTGGTGTGATTACCCAGAACAAGTACTTGATAAGCCCTCTGTTGGAAAAATGGATGTGCCTGATTTAGAAGCAATAGTTGCGCTGAATCCTGATGTAGTTATTGTATCTTTAATAACAACAAAAGAAACCGTTACAAAACTTGAAGAAGCTGGAATAAAATGTGTTGTAATTGATGAAGATACTACATTTGAAGGTATTTACCAAAATATCATATTAACAGGTCAGTTATTAGGTACTAATGAAAAAGCTACAAGTATTGTTAATACAATGAAATCTGAAGTTGCTGATGTTGTTTCAAAATTAGATGGCGTAAAACCTACAACAACATATTATATTATGGGTTATGGTGAATATGGCGACTTTACAGCAGGTGCTGGTACATTTATTAGTGATATGATAAAATTAGCCGGCGGAACTAATGTAGCAGATGATACAACAGATTGGTCATATAGCGTAGAAAAACTAGTTAAACACGATCCTGACATTTTATTATGTTCAAAGTGGGCTCCTGTTGACGGTTTAAAAACTACTGCAGGATACATGGACTTAACAGCCGTTAAAAACGATAAAGTATATGTAATTGATGATAATCTAATGCAAAGAATGGGTCCAAGAATTACACAAGGATTATATGAAGTTGCAAAAGCATTGCATCCTGATATATTTAAATAGGAAATGAAAATGGTTACTAACAAGGGGAATAGATACATACATAAATATATTTTATTGCTACTATTACTAGTACTTACTGTTTTAATTGCAATTAGTTTAGGTGCTGTTAATATTCCCCTTAAAGAAACCATAACTATATTACTTTCAAAAATCCCATTTATTAAAAACATAATTAATACCGAAAATATATCTTCAAATAGTGAGAGTATTATTTTAACATTAAGGCTTCCTAGAATTTTAATGTCGTTATTAGTCGGAGCAGGGTTAGCAATGTGTGGTGTTGTATTTCAAGGTATTTTTAAAAATCCTTTGGCTGATCCTTATATATTAGGTATCTCCTCTGGGGCTTCATTAGGTGCTGCAATAGCTATTGCAGCAGGTGCACAAGCAATGTACCTAGGTTTTGGTATGATATCACTTTTTGCTTTTATTGGTTCTTTTGTGGTAATGTTTTTAGTATATTTTATTGCCCGAGCAGGTGGAAAGTTAGTTTCCAACACCTTAATTCTAGCCGGTGTTGCTATAAGTTTTATGTTCCAATCTTTTATTTCTTTTATCATTATTTCTTCAAAAGAAGTTACAACAAGAATTATATTTTGGACCATGGGTAGTATGACAAATGCCAATAATTTAAAATTATTAGTTATATTTCCTATTATAGTAATTGGATTTATTATTCTACTATCATTTGCAAGTGATATAAACATATTATCTGCCGGAGAGGAAACTTCGGTTTCATTAGGTATTAATGTCTCAAAAGTAAAATTTATTTTACTTGGTACTTGTTCATTAATAACAGCACTTTCTGTTGCATTTAGTGGCGTTATTGGATTTGTTGGTTTAATTATTCCCCACGCCATACGCTTGATTTCTGGACCAAACCATAAAAATTTAATTCCCTTATCAGCAATATCTGGTTCTATATTTCTTATTATTTGTGATACCTTATCACGAACTATACTAGCTCCTACTGAAATACCTATAGGAGCAATAACCGCTATTTTTGGAGCTCCTTTTTTCATATATTTATTAATTAAAAGCAAGAGAAAGGTTTTCATATGAGTTTTGTAATTGAAAGCATACATTTTTCATATGGGAATACTAAAGCCCTTCAAGGCATATCTACATATTTTGAAGATAGTACTTTTTATGCAATAATTGGCCCAAATGGTTGCGGTAAATCCACATTATTAAAATGTTTATACGGTTATCAACGTCCTATGCAAGGGGAAATTAAAATTGATAATAAAGAAATCTTTAAAATGAACCATAAAAAAAGAGCCACAAAGATATCCTATGTAGCCCAAAGTAATGAAATAAGCTTTGACTTTAGTGTTAAAGATATTGTTTCAATGGGAAGAAACCCTTATATTGGTAGATTTTCTTCTCTTAATGAAAACGATATGTTTCATATTAATGAATCTCTTAAGCAAACAAGCATGGTTGAATTTAAAGATAAAAGTATAAATGAATTATCAGGTGGCGAAAAACAACGTGCTTTTATTGCAAGGGCTTTAGCTCAGGATACAAAAATAATATTATTAGATGAACCAGTATCAATGCTCGATATTAATCATCAGATAGAAATTATGGATACTATAAAAACTTTATCTCTAAAAAAGAAAAGAACAATTATATGTGTTTTACACGATTTAAACTTAGCTTCTATTTATGCAGATTATGTTGTTTTAATGGATAATGGAAAAATAAATAGTATTGGTACCCCTAAAAAAGTATTAACTAAAGAGAATCTAAAACAAGTTTATAATGCAGATGTTCATATTATTGATAATATTACCAATCAATCTAAATTTATCATTCCCAAAAGTAAACTTTAATATATCTTGTAAATGATTTATCCTTTTGTTAAAATATGTTTAGTAATTACAAAGGATGATAATATGTATAAATTAATTGCAATAGATATCGACGGAACCCTCTTAAATCACACAAAAAATGTAACAGTTGAAACCAAACAAGCTATAAATTTCGCATCTAAAAAAGGTATACAGGTTGTATTAGCAACAGGTAGGCCCGTTCAAGGTATTTATGACTTATATGAACAATTAGATTTAGACACTCCCGCAATAACATATAATGGCGCAATCGTTTTAGCTCATAAAGGCGGTCCCGTTATTTATGAGCGTCCTTTATCCCCTTCTAATACACAATCAATTATCGAAAAAGGTAAGCAGTTAAAAACCACTATTGCCATATGGTATGATTCAAAATTATATACAAATAAATTAAATGAACGTGCAAAGGAATATTCAACAATTTCAAATATTAGCCCAATTTTATATAATAACAATACCGATATTTTACAAAACGGTGCTACAAAAATATTATATTATGACGACGAAACAAAAGTAGAAAAATATATGATTGATTTAAAAAATACATTTCCTTCTGATGTGCTTTATCATACTTCTCGTCCATATTTTTTAGAGTTTGTTAATAGTAAAGTGTCAAAGGCTATCGCTTTAGAAAAAGTTAGAGAATTTTTAAACATAGAACAAGATGAAATAATGGCAATTGGAGATGGTTTTAACGATTTATCAATGATTGAATATGCCAATTTAGGTATTGCCATGGGAACTGCACCTGAAGAGGTAAAAAGAAAAGCACAGTATGTGACTTCTTCTTGGGCCAATAATGGTGTTGCAACAGCCATATATAAATTTATTAAGTGAGATAATTATGAAAAATCATAGAGAAAATTTATTATCATTATATAGAAAACAAGGATATGATTTTGTACCAATTGATTTTGAGTTATGTCCTTCCCAAATAGAAGTTTTTAAAAAACATTTTAAATCTGAATTGGATTACAGAGATTATTTTGATTTTAGCGAAAAATATGTTAGTGATTTAACTTTAAAAGATTATACTACAGAAAAGTTCGAAAAATACTTTGATGTTCACGTTGATTTAATTGATCATTGGGGTGTGGGCTATCAAAACGGTTCTGAGGCTGCTAAACACATGCACTATATGGTTAATCCTATGAAATTATTTACAACAATTGAAGAATTTAAAAAATATCCTTATCCCGATTATTTTAATAGTGACAACACAAAATTAAAAGCAGATATACAAAAAATAAAAAATGAAGGCTATATTGCAAAAGCAGTCATGTCTTGTACGGTATGGGAAATTTCATGGTATCTTCGTTCTATGGAGCAATTAATGACCGACATGATTTTAAATCCTGAATTAGCACGTTATCATTTTGATAGAGTCACTGAAATATCTTGTCATAGAGCCAGAGAATTCGCATTGGCGGGGGTAGATTTAATATTAACTGGAGATGATATTGGTATGCAAAATACTATAATGATGAGCGAAGATATGTATGTTGAATGGTTAAAACCACGATTAAAAAAGATTATTAAAGCTGCAAAGGATGTTAACCCCGATATATTAATAGAATACCACTCATGCGGGTATGTGGAGCCTTTTATACCTCATCTTATCGAATGTGGTATTGATATATTAAATCCCTTACAACCAGAATCAATGGATTTTAATAAAATATATTCTTTATATAGTAATCAAATTGTATTCAAAGGTACCATTGGTACTCAAACAACTATGCCTTTTGGCTCTACAGATGATGTGAAAAATATTGTTAAGCAAAATTTAGATTTAGTTGGAGATAAAGGTGGCCTATTTGTGTGCCCCACACATATGATTGAACCTGAAGTTCCTTTAGAAAATATTTTAGCTTATATAGAAGCTTGTAAAAATTACAAATAATTTATTTAGCCTTTTTCCCATATGTACTTTTTAAAAATGCTTTTATTTTTCTGCCGCTATCATAATAACGATGCGTAGCTTTGATTGTTTCAGTATTAGTTTTAATAACAAGTCTACCTCCAGATTGACTATTTCCCGTTTCATAATCAGTGTATGTTTGTAACTCTCTAAAAATAATCTTTTTTATGTTTTCATTCTCTAATACAAAATTCAACGTATTTTCTTCTAAAATATCATCTAAAGATTTGTCATTATATTGACCTACATATTCATCTAGCACCTTCATCATTCCTATGCTTTGTTTTATAAATCCTTTTTTTTCACTTTTCATTTGAGCTTTTTTATCTGCTAAAATCTTCTTTTGTAAGTTTTTATCAATATGTGCAAAAATAATACTATCATCAGTAAAAATATATGCACATATTATTGAGCTGAAAACTCCTGTCTTCTTATTCAAATTAAGAATTAATGGATATGTCATATTAACCCCTCTCTACTTAACGCAATTAGTCCTGCTCCAATTAATGAAGCATTATACCCTAATTTACTTACTTCTATTATAATATTTTTATTAGCGACAAGAAATATATTTCTATTAAATTCTTTTAACAGTGCATTTTTAAAAAGTTTATAATCTTGTGATACTCCTCCACCTAAAATAATTTTTTCAAGATTTAATAAATTTATCACATGAGATAATACAAGCCCAATATATTTGCCTACGTTATTATATATCTCTTTACTAATTAGATCACCCTCATTTGCAAATATTGCTATTTGTTTTGCTGAATATTTTTTATTTGTTGCTTTATAATATATATGTTCAATCGATGCTCCTGAGGCATATTGCTCTAAACAACCATTACTTCCACAACCACAACTAGTTCCATTTTCAACAACCGTTATATGTCCAATCTCACCTGCATAAGAAAATGCACCTTTATATATTTTATTATTAATATATATTGCACCACCAATACCATTACTAATAGTCATCCATAAGAAGTTTTCTATTTCTTTGCAATTGCCAACTGTCTTTTCGGCAATGGCACATGCATTTACATCATTTTCAATATATATATTCATATTAAGCTTTTTTGCTAGAATATCACCTATGTTAAAATTTTTAATATTTGAAAAAGGAGCAAAAATCCATTTCCCACTATCGCTATTTGTTAATCCCGGTATAGAAACCCCACATGAATGTATATCATATTTACACTCTGAAAGTACTTTTTTAGATAGTTTAACAATAATATCAATTAATTTTCTTTCGTTAATTGTGCTTTGTAGCTCACTTCTATAACTATAAGAAACATCTCCTTTGCTAGATACTATTGCCACAAGTACTTTTGAACCACCAATATCTATTGCTAAGGAATAACGCATTTTATTATACACTCTCATCCTCTATATATTTTTTACTCTTTTTTATTCGTGCTACAAAGACTATCGCAATAACAAAAGTTGAAACAACTATTAAAAATAAGCTGCCAAATCCAAATATGTCTACAACTCCTCCAAAAATTAGTGGTCCTATAATGGCTGCTATAGATGCAGAAAAATAATATAATCCAGTATAAGTTCCTACCTTATGTTCATCAATACCGTCCACTACATATGGATATGAATTTATATTTACTAACGCCCAAAACATTCCACCTATTGCAAATAGACACATCATCAATATTTTACTAAACGGAATTAATTTATCAGGTCCCATAAAACTCAATGTGAAAAACACTAATATATTAACGCCTAATCCCATTATAATTGCCTTTTTTTTGCCAATTTTAGTTCCAATAAAGCCTGCAGGTATAGCAGCTATTAAAAACGAAAGAGCAAAGACTCCTAATATAATTGCAGAATCGCCCCCATCTCCAACTAATAAATATTTTACAGCATATCTGCTAAACATAGCTTCCATACCCTGATATCCTAGGAACCAAAATAAAATAGCTATTAAAACATTTAGCGTCTTATTATCCTCGTTTTTAATTATCTCTTTAACCGATTGTATTACCCTGATTTTTTCTTCTGCAGATTTTTCACCCCTTACTGGTTCTTTTATAAACCTCCATAGCATAAACAATGAAAAAAGCATTATAATACCAGTAATCCAAAAAGGTAGTCCTGTATTGGCTTTATACATATATGCGCCACCAATTAACACTACAACCGCAGCTAAGCCCCCCATAAAATTAATAATACCATTTGCTTCACTTCGTAGTTCTTGCGGCGTTAAATCAGGCATTAGCGCCACCGTTGGCCCTCTATATATGGCCATAACAAAATTTAATAACGTTAATACTACCATCATCATTAAAAAACTATTTGTAGTAAAAGGTAGTAAAATAAATAATATAGCGGATAGCGGCAATCCAATTAAAATAAATGGCATTCTTCGTCCATATTTCGTATTTGTATTATCACTTAAGTTTGATATATAAGGTATTAGAAAAATAGCTAAAATATTATCAAGAGTCATTATTGCCCCTATTGCCGTATTACTATTAATAAATTTTCCTAAAAATAGTGGTACATAGTTATTATATAAGGGCCATACTAAACTAATCGCAAAAAAACCAAATCCTAAAATAAAAGTTTTTTTGTAATTAAGTTTGCCTTTTGTTTCCATAAATATACCTCTTTCTAATTAATCTTTGCCAATTAAAACAATAATATCTCCAGATTTTACAGGTATATTTTTTTCTCTTATATTAATATAAAATCCCCCAATTATTACTTTGATTTTCCAACCGTTAGTATTATATAATAGCTCATTTTCCAATATTATTTGATGATCATGTGTTTCTCTATTTTTATACTTTTCATATATGCCGTTTAACTCTTTTTTAGTGTCAATTGTCAATACATCAGTATCATTAATATTAATAACTAAATCATTTTTTTTATAATAAATATGAAAAGTATTATCATCTTCAATCCTTATATCCTCCCATATGGTATAAAACATATATGAATATCCTTCAGTATTTATATAACTATTTCCATTTTCTATAGAAACGTTTGTTCCATAATATCTATCATCTATACTATATATATATTGTAAATCATATTTTTCCTTAAATTCTTTAACCTCCATATTATTAGGGAAATTATTTATATCACTAAGTGTATGCTTCTCTTGAAAATATTCAGTAATACTTAACAATTGACTTTTTTGATCTGCATTTAAATTTTCAATGTTATTATATAACTTATCAAATCTATTATTTTGACTAGTTTTTGATACATTAAACATACTAAATGGACTTGCTACGATTAATAAGCAAATAAGAGCTAATGAAATAGGCAATACAACCATAACTCTCTTTTCTTTTTTTGTAAAAAATAGATATGCCATTACAAGTAGTGTCCATATACCAATTATAAACAATGTATATCTTGGTTCCGTAATACCATAGTTACTCATTCTTATTATTAGAGCCATAAACATAATGCCTATAGGTATGACTGTAATGATTGGAAAATATTTAGTAAACACCTTTAACCATTTTTTATCATCTTCATATAAATTAGCAATAAACAATGTAAATATGCCAATAATACCATACCAGAAAACTAAATTAGTAATCATATTATTAGGTATTTCAAATAAAATTAGCATTCTAATAAAATACATATAAAGTACTACCGTATATGCCAAAAGCAAGGGCATAATAATATTTACTATTAATATTTTCAAAATTTTAGATTGTTTATATTCTTCTTGAATACGTGAGAAAATCAACATTGGTAACACTATCATATAAGAAAATGCTGCTGCAAATATTACAAATTCATGGGTTGGATGGATATCCATTAATGTTTCAAATGCAAAATCAATCAACATCAATCCGCCAAATAATACGCTAGCATAAAAGTATGAAATAATCGATTCAATCATCATCTTAACCGCAAATTTTTCCACTTTAATATTATTTGAAAACCACGGTATTATAAGATAAGTACAAAATAATACTCCCATAATTACAAAGGCTCTAACAGTAGTAATCATACTTAAATCGTTAATAGCAAACCAGTAATAGCCAGATACAAATATAAAAGAAATTATCCATACAATCATTTTATTTTTCTTAATTAGTTCATACCCTTTTATTAATAAATGAATATTCATTGAACTTAAGATAGCAATACCTAGTCCTATAAATATTGTATCAATGCGCTCTTTTAATATTGAAGTGGCAAAATCCATATACTCATTTCTAAAGATGAATAATACAGCAAAAACAATACATAAAATAATAGTAATAGGATAATAAGAAAAACTAACTTTTATATTACTAAAAAATTTATTTACAATTTTTTTAATATTTTTCATAGATAACTCCTTATAAATTCTAATATACTAATGATATCATAAAATACCTCAGAAATCTGATTATCAAATATTGTTTATTTTATAAACTACTAATGATACTTTCAAGCATTTTCCCGTATTTAACATATGATGAAAACATCTCTTCTTCAGATGGTGTATTGCCTGATTCATGTACTATTTGAGATACGTGAGGTTCTATAGATATTACGCCATCATAGTTATCTTCTTTAATTAACACCGTTAATATATCTTTTACAAGTGCTTCACCTTCACCTACATATCTAAATTCTTGTTTATCCCCTTTTTTGATAGTAGAATCCTTAATATGAACATAATCAATATTATTTCTCATTCCAGTAAAAAACGTCCAAGGATCATCCCCATGTGCTGCAACATTTCCTGTATCGTATAGTAATTTTAAATTAGGAGAATCAACCGTTTCTTTTAATTCAATCATATTTTCTGGTTTAAGGCCACCCCAGCCTGTACAATTTTCATGTGCAATAAAAATGCCAGTATCTTCAGCGATTTTCACTAATTCCTTATATCTTCTAATAGCTTCATTTTTAGAATACAACATATCATCTTCATCTGGAACCCAAGTCATTGTTCTAATAAATTTTGTTCCTAATATTTGCATTCTTTTTGCAGCAATTTTTAAATCGTCAATATCTTTTTGGAAATCACCTCTTATAGGTCTAGACCAATTTCCTATAGCCGATCCAAAACCTGTAACTGTTATTTCATTTTCTTCTATAGTTTTTCTTATTTTATCAAAATCACTATCTGAAAAATCAGTTGTAGAGACATTAATACCATTATGTAATCTAAGTTCTAAAGCACTCCATCCTAATTGCTTATGTGCCTTTATTTGTGTTTTAATATCTTTTCCCGCTTCATCACTAATTCCTGTAATAATCACACTATTTCTCCTATCTATTTCTTATTTCGCTTAATATTCCATCTGACCATAATCGTTCAAGATTAAATTTATTTCTTGCCTCTTGTGCAAAAATATTAACCACTACATACCCAAAATCTAGTAATATCCAATTTGCTTTATTATAGCCTTCTTTTGATAGTGTTTCATAGCCAGCTTTATTCATTGTTTCTTCTACTATATCTGCCAATGATTTTCTATGTCTATCACTTGTACCCGTTGAAATGATAAAATAATCTGTTATTGTTGTAACCTTTGTTACATCAATGGTAATAATATTTAACGCCTTTAATTCTTCTAATGCCTCTACTGCCACTTTATAAACATTTTTTGATTCCAAATTGTTACCTCCTACTTATATACTATGATGATATTATATATATTATTTATTTTCAATGATATTTGTATAATATTTTTGAGCATTAACTGTTTCGTCATACAAGTATCCTTTCACACTATTCACTCTATTTATCGTATAATTTAGTGATATTAGTAGTGCTCTATCAATATTTTGATAGGCCATTTGTCTTAATTGTACTACTCCGCTATATTCTCTTGTTTTTTCTATTTTATCTGCAACAAAAACAATTTTTTCAAGCATTGTCATATTAGCTTTTGCATAGCAATGGTATTTTATGGCATTTAGTATTTCACTATCATTTATTTTATATATGTTTTTTGCAAGTACCGCTCCCACTGGTGCATGCATTATAGTTTTACAATTTAAAAATTCCTTGGAAAAATTTTTATCTTTTAGAATCTCTTGCATTTGTCCTTTACTTAATGATTTTCCACAATCATGTAGCAACCCTGCTATATAAGCTTTCGTTGAATCTATCTTATAAATCTTAGCAAGTTTTTCTGCTTCAATTGCAGTATGTAATGAATGATTATATCGTTCTTGTGATAAATTTTCTTTTAATAATTTATCTATAAATTTTGTGTTCATAAATATATTGTTCTACTTCCTTTGAAACTAAATTACTTATGCTTATATTTTGACTAATTCTCTTTCTAATTTCTGTAGAAGATACATCTAATATTTCGCTATAATCTAATAATATATTTGCATTATACTCTTTTTTTAACAAATCACTTTGTGTAATAATTTCTTTATTATTATATCCTTTTCTTAAAAAAACAATAAAGGTGGTCATTTTAAATACTTCTTTAGCCATTTTCCAACTATGTAAATTTAAAAGAGTATCTCCACCAACAATATAATATATCTGATTATTAATACCATATTGCTTTCTTAATTGACTTAATGTATCAAAAGTATATGTTTTGCCATTTCTTTCAATCTCTAATGATTCTACCATAATATTGTCATAATGCATTACGGCAAGTAAACACATTTCATAACGTTCATATGCATTAATTAATTCCATTTTATCTTTATGAGGTGGTTGTCCTGACGGTAATATAAAAATATTATCCAATTTATAATTTTTAATTGCATAATTAGCCATTTGAATATGTCCATTGTGAATAGGGTTAAAAGTTCCACCTAATATGCCTAATTTCACTTCTTACCAATATCCTTCCTATAATGCATATTTGTAAATAATATTTTATCAAGAGCGGTATATGCATTGTTGATAGCTTCATTTAAAGTTTTAGCTTTTGAAGTAACTCCTAATACTCTGCCACCATTTGTATATATTATATCACTTTCTTTTCTTGTTCCGGCATGAAATACTATTGTATCTTTTTCTTCGTTTGCTTTTTTTATACCACTAATAGGAAACCCTTTAGTATATTTAATTGGATACCCCCCGGAAGCAATTACAATACAAGCACAAGCACTATCTTCCCATTCAATAGTAATTTCA
>Ga0256913_10000812_pt1 | contig 16220 bp, 9 predicted proteins | sample Axial_MatmetaG_FD_185970 | JGI IMG/M metagenome (GOLD analysis project Ga0256913, IMG submission 185970) | Deep-sea worm associated microbial mat communities from Axial Seamount, Juan de Fuca Ridge, Pacific Ocean - Axial_Mat | ecosystem: Environmental > Aquatic > Marine > Oceanic > Microbial...
TAAATATTCTATCAATATATTGGGTAGTGAAGGATCTCCCGATTATAGCAAGAGCAAGGATTTTAAAATTTTATGGACTCATAACCAAGATCCTAAAGCCAGACCTAAAAGTAAGTTTTCTGCTAATGTAAATATTCGCTCCAGCTCTTTTAACCAATATGAGCTCGGGAATTCTTTTAATGATAAATTAGCCAACACCTTTTCCTCCAGTGTGAACTACTCTACGAAACTAGGCGATAATTGGAACTTAAATATGAACTTGGGACATAGTCAGAATACCAAGAACAAAACCATTTCGCTTACCATTCCTGAGATTTCGCTTTCAGGGACAAGATTCTATCCTTTTAGAAAGAAGGATAGAACAGGGAGCTTAAGATGGTACGAAAATATCAGCGTAAATTATAGCATGGTTGCCAAAAACCAGATTAATATTGCCGATACCCTTTTGTTTAAACCGGGATGGGAACAGTATTTTCAAAATGGAATGAAACATAGCATTCCCATTAGTAGCTCGGTCAAAGTGCTGAAGTATTTAAATTGGACTAATAGTGTGAATCTTACTTCACGTTGGTATTCGCAATATTATGATAAATACTGGGTTGACGAAACCACATCCGGCCTGGATACCGTTCCGGCCTTCGTAGCAACCGACACCATCAACGGCTTTGTTACTGCCAATGACTTTAGCTATAGTTCTTCTTTCACAACTAAATTATATGGGATGTTTTTATTTGGTAAAAATTTCCCTGTCAATGCCATTAGACATGTTTTAACACCAACGGTATCATTCACCTATCGACCCGATTTTGGGCAGTCACAATGGGGCTATTACGATACCTATTACAATCCTGAAAAAGAAGAAGATGTGCAATATTCCATCTTTCAAGGGGCAGTATATGGTTTCCCGGGAAGTGGAAAACAGGGGGCTATAAATTTCGGACTTTCTAATAATTTCGAGATGAAAATAAGAGATAGGAGCGATACTTTAACCGGAACTCGTAAAATAGTACTCATAGATAATTTAAGTTTCACGACTTCTTATAATATGGCCAAAGATTCCCTGCGATGGGCGCCTCTTTTGGTGAGTGGCCGCACTAAATTGTTTAAAAATCTAGATATTCGTTATGCCAGTGCTTGGGATCCTTATATCTTAGATTCTACGGGAACCAAGAATCTAAATCAATTTGAGTGGACGGTAAATCATCGCCTATTCCGTAAAGACAATATGAGTTGGACAGTAGGCTTAAATATGACCTTATCCAACGATACTTTTAAAAAGAAAGAAGAAGGGACAAAGAAAAAGCCAAAATCAAAGAAAAAAGAAGAGATAAAACCCGGAACTATCCCTTGGTCGGTGAGTTTCAATTATAGTCTGAGATATGGCATGCAATACAATTACTTAAACTATGTGATGCAAAAAGATGCCACTGTGGTTCAAACGCTGGGCTTTAACGGGAATGTACAAGTAACGCCCAATTGGAAATTAAGTCTGCGTTCCGGTTACGATTTTAAAGCTAATAAACTTTCCTATACCAGTGTTCAAATACACCGCGACTTACACTGCTGGGAAATGAACTTCAGCTGGATCCCTTTCGGCACCTGGAAGAGCTGGAATTTCAGTATCAATATCAAGTCTTCCATGTTCAAAGACATGAAAGTAGAGAAGAAAAAGACCCATCTGGATAATTATTAAAGCTTGATTTATTTTAAGCTGAATTGTTTATGAATTTCCCTCTTGAGACGTCACAATACTTTCCGAAAATTAGCTATATTTGAGCCTTTAATTTTGTAAATGTTATCGATGTCTAGATTTTGCGTTTTTAAGAAGAAATTGGACTCCTTTGGCAAATTCTACTGATTAATTAACCAAATAAATATAAGATGAAAAAAGTTATTTATACTGAGAATGCTCCTAAAGCAATTGGTCCTTATAGTCAAGCTATTGAGAAAAATGGACAATTATTTATTTCCGGACAAGTTCCTGTTGATCCTGTAACATCCAAAGTGGTAGAAGGCGGCATAGCAGAGCAAAGCATGCAGGTCATGAAAAACATAGAAGCCATTTTGAAGCAAGCAGGCTATAGCTTTGCTGATGTGGTGAAATCTACTTGTTTACTCTCCGACATGGCCAATTTTGCCGGTATGAATGAAGTCTATGCACAGTTTTATCCGGAGAACCCTCCCGCTCGTGCTGCTTTTGCTGTTAAAGAACTGCCTCTCGGCGTTTTGGTGGAGATCGAAACATTAGCTATTAAATAAGAGCTTCCTTATCTTAATGAATACATGTGTTCGTGTATTACATTTATTTTGATGCCTATCATAATAAGGAGTACCAAGAAAAAACTGAGATATGAAAAGAATCACTTTAACCACATTATTATTCCTTGTATTAACAACGGTAAAACTATTCGCCCATGAGGGTATGTGGATTCCGTTGTTTTTAGGAGAGCTTAACGAAGCCCAGATGAAAGAGATGGGGATGAAAATTTCTGCCGATGACATTTATAGTATCAACCATGCCAGCTTAAAGGATGCCATTGTCATTTTTGGTAGAGGTTGTACAGGAGAGGTGGTTAGCGATCAGGGTTTGGTACTCACCAATCATCATTGTGGTTATGGGGCTATTCAATCGCATAGTAGCATCGAACACGATTATTTGACTGATGGTTTTTGGGCTATGAATAAAGCCGAAGAACTCCCAAATCCCGGACTTACTGTTACTTTTTTAGTGGAAATGCGCGAAGTAACTAAGGAAGCACTTAGTGGCATAAGCGATGATATGGATGAAGGCAAAAGAAAAGAGATATTGGACGCGAACCTGAAGAAGCTGAAAGAAGCCAATGCCATGGATAATGGTATCGATGTTCGTATCAAGCCTTTTTTCTCCGGCAATCGTTATTTCATGTTTTTCTACGAAGTATATAAGGACATCCGTTTGGTGGGCACACCACCCAGCAATATTGGTAAATTTGGTGGCGATACCGACAACTGGATGTGGCCTCGTCATACAGGAGATTTCAGTGTGTTCCGTATCTATGCCAATAAGGATAATAAGCCTGCTACCTATTCCAAAGATAATGTGCCCTATCAGCCAAAAATGCACTTAAAGATTTCCTTACAAGGTATTGAAAAAGATGATTTTACTTTTGTTTATGGCTATCCGGGCAGAACAGAAGAGTATCTGGTATCCGATGCTGTAAGCCTGATTAGTGATGTGGAAAATCCCATTAAGATAAAGCTGCGGACACTGCGATTAGACGTGATGAAAGCTGCACAAAACCAAGATCCTAAAGTGCGAATTCAATATGCCGGTAAGGTGGCGCATATTGCCAATGGTTGGAAAAAATGGCAAGGTGAAAACAGAGGAGTCAAAAGAACAGATATTGTCAATCGTAAGAGAGCTTTGGAAGGAAAAATGCAAGCGTGGATGGAGGAACAACCCGATATGAAGAAAAAATATGGAGATATCATTCCCACCTATCATCAGCTTTATAAGCAGCTCCAGCCTTTGCGATCGCAATATCAATATTTTCGTGAAGCCGGAATGGGTATAGAAGCCGTGAGTTTTGCATCTTCTTTTCGGAAGTTGATGGTCTCATTGGAAAGCGATACTCTAAGCCAAATTGCTATTGATGAACTAAAAGATGCTGTATGGAAGAGGTCTCAAAGCTTTTTTAAGGATTATAATATGCCCATTGACCAAAAGATAGCAGTGAAATTGTTAGATGAGTATATAAAAGGAGTGCAAGAGGAGAACCTTCCGGATATCTTTGGAGAAGAATCTTTGAAAAATCATCATGAGGTAGAGAAGTATGTCAATCATGCTTTTCAAAAGTCCATAATCGTGCAACAAGAAGAATTGCTTGACTTGATGAAAAAATCGAATAAAAAAATACAGCATACTTTAGCAAAGGATCCCTTTTATCAATTTTCTGAAAGTTTATACAAGAAGTATGATGAATTAAAAATTGCAAGTAAGGAAGTTTCTCTGGGTTTGAGTGCTTTAGATAGGAGATATATGCAGATGCAAATGGCCTATCAACCCAATAAAACATTTTACCCTGATGCCAATTTTACACTACGCCTAACCTATGGCAAAGTAGATGGGTATAAACCTCGTGATGCCGTAAATTATAATTTCTATACCACTTTGAGTGGAATTATGGAGAAAGAAAACCCCAATATTTATGATTATGTGGTAGAGGATAAACTCAAACAACTGTATAAGGACAAAGATTTTGGTAAATATGCCAATAAGTCCGGTGAGATGAATGTCTGCTTTTTAGCATCTAACCATACCTCTGGAGGTAATTCAGGAAGTCCTGTCTTTAACGCCGATGGAAATCTCATTGGTTTGAATTTCGACCGTAACTGGGAAGGCACCATGAGCGATATTGTGTATGATCCAGATCAATGTAGAAACATCACTCTGGATATCCGCTACTGCTTATTTATTATTGATAAGTTTGCCGGAGCAAGCCACTTAGTGAAAGAGATGACCTTGGTAGAATAAATATCATCACTCCAAGAACTCTAATTTACTCCAATCTATTCATTCAAGGATTTAAAACCATCGCCCATGATTTCATTGGTGTCAGAAACCATAACAAAGGCATTGGGGTCTATTTTTCTAATAAAGTCCTTTAATATGACAACTTCGCGCCTGTTCACTACGGTCATGATGATATTTTTCTCATCACTCTTGAACATACCTTTGCCTTTGATATAGGTGCCTCCTCGCTTCATATCATTCAGAATTTTATTTTTTATTTGTTCATGTTTTTCCGAAATGATCATCACGGATTTATCATAGCCTGTTCCTTCAATAATTACATCAACAATCTTCCCAACCATAAAAATAATCAACCAAGAAAGCAAAGGGATCTTCCAATCATCAAAAGCAATAAGTCCACCGATTACTATTGATGAATCAACAATGATGAGCAGCTGACCAACAGGCAATTTGGTATATTTGGCAAGTATCATGGCAACGATATCCGTTCCTCCGCTTGTAGCCTTTGATTTAAACACCATGCCTAATCCTATCCCTACCAGTGCGCCGCCATAGATAGTTGATAGCAATGGTTCGTTGGTAACTAAGGGCTCATATCCCCATAAATATTCTAATATACTTATCCATAAAGAAGTGCTCACAAAACCGACAATGGTCTTGGCGCCAAACCTAGGTCCCAAAACTTTAATTCCAATAATGGTTAGTGGTATATCCATTGCTAGTCCAACTACTCCAATAGGAAGTCCTAAAATATGGTGAATCATAATGGCGATACCATAGACACCGCCCGGAACCAATTTATAGGGGCTGATAAAAAACACAAAGCCTGCTGACATGATAAAGGTACCAAGTAGTATTAAGCTGTAGTCCTTAAACCATGCCATACTGAATATTTTTTCTTTAGTTAGAAAAGCCATAAGTTGTCATTTTTTAAACGGCCGCAAAAGTAGTATTTTATAGTTTCAAAGGATGTTTTATAATAAAAAAAATTATCATGCGTTATAAGCCGTATCATTATTGGTAATCAGTAGTTCTTTTTTCACCCTTCTTGAGATGGACGCTAAGAGAAATTACTGATGATTATTGATATATTGCATATAGTAGATATTTGTAATCAATATGCTTATTTTTGTTTTATTGGTACTGTCTATGTACATACAAGGTGAAATAAAAAAAAGAAGATGATTTTTGTTGAAGATCAATAACAGAGAGTTATGACTCTTTTTTGCCATCTGAAACTTTCTGTAAAAAGTTCAGTATAAAAGAAAGATTGAAACCGATAAATTTAAATGAAAATGTCTATTCTGTATGTTGTTATAATTTGAAAAAACTTTATACTTTTACGGCCTTGTTTGAAAACTGAAATATTAATACTTTTTTATATTTCTTATACATTCAAGGATGTGTTTTTAATATCGAAGTTTGATGCTATCAACACAACCCTAAACAGAAAACCAAAATAGATGAAGATGCTTAAAAAAGCCTCAGCTTTTTTTTTAATGATAACATTTATATTTGTCGGTACCGCCAAGGCGCAACAAGATCAAACATATTCGCAATATATGTTTGTCTCTTCGGTTTATAATCCTGGCTTTACCGGAAGCAGGAACGCCATTTGTGTTGGAGGAATTATGAAGCAGCAGTGGGTTGGGGTGGAAGGTGCCCCTGTCAATTATGCTTTCAGTATTGAATCTCCGGTGAAGTTCTTACATGGTGGATTGGGTGGTACCATTATCACTGATCAGATAGGCCCTTTCAATACCACAGCGGTTAAGTTAAACTATTCCTACCACAAAAAAATGGGAGATGTCCTTCTGGGTTTGGGTGTTGGTTTAGGATTAGTGAATAAAAAGTTAGATTTTTCTTATTTTAATGTGAGCGGTGATGATCCCCTGCTGACGAGTACCACAGAAGAATCGGGAATGATCTTTGACATAGATGCCGGATTGTATTTTCAAAAAGCAGATCAATGGTATGCAGGATTATCTTCCACCCATCTTAATGAGGGAAGTATGGATATAGCCGGCGGAAAAACAGCCATGACAAGAATGTATTTTGCTACCGGAGGATACCATCTGAAATTCGAAAGAATGGCTAAGTTGGTAGTGACACCATCTGCATTTTTTGCCTATTCACAAAGTGCTCCTTTGCTTATAAATGCAGGAATAATTGGGGAGTACAATAAAATGTTTTGGGTGGGCGTTGTTTATAAGCATCAAAATGGTATTGGCCTGATGGCAGGCGTAGATTATAAAAATATTAAAGTGGGTTATGCCTATGACGTGAATATCAATCCTCTAAAAACTGGCGGATCGCATGAGATTAGATTGGCATATTGCTTTAAATTAGAGATAGAAAAAGCAAAGAGAAGTTATAAAAACACCAGATATTTATAGTAGAATTCAATAATTTGTTATATTTGCTATGTTTTCTGGTAATAATATTGAGATTAATGACAGGAGTTAGTATGAAAAGACTGTTTTTTTATTTGTTAATTGCCCTTATTGCAAGTAGTTGCAGTAATAGTGGCAATGGCGAATTGATAGGAGTGCAAGATAGGCCGGCCTTTTATCAGGCGGCTCCTTATGGTATGGTGTTTATACCATTGGGGAGTTTTACGATGGGGTCGAGTGACCAAGATGTACCTTATGCCCATGTGCACGAGCCTAAAGTTGTGTCCACACAATCATTCTATATGGATGAAACTGAAATTACAAATAACGAATACCGTCAGTTTGTAAATTGGGTGAGAGACTCTATAGCAAGAGGTTATTTGGGCCAAATTAATGAAGAAGAATTTCTGATAACAGAAAATGAAAAAACGGGAGAAGTCTACGACCCTCCTTATCTAAACTGGGATAAAGAGATCGATTGGAAAAGTGAAGATGAAGAAGTGCGTGATGCTTTAGAAGTAATGTATCTCCCAACTCATGAAAGATTCTACCGTAAAAAGCAAATCGACCCCAGAAAACTCAATTATCAATATTATTGGATCGACCTACAAAGTGCTGCTAAGAAAGAATACGCTCGTGATACCCGGGGTTCTTTCGTATCTGATGGCGATTACCCATCCGACAGAGGTGGCTTTGCTAACCGTCCGGAAGGCTATGAAGATAGAAGTATTTATATCAGAACCGAAAATATTAACATTTATCCCGATACTCTTTGCTGGATACATGACTTTACATATTCCTATAATGACCCGATGGCGAAGAATTATTTCTGGCACCCAACTTATGACAATTATCCTGTGGTTGGCGTAAACTGGAAACAAGCTAAAGCTTTCTCTTATTGGAGAACTGATTTGATGAACAATTGGTTATACAAAAAAGGTGAAGTAGCTGTTAACGAATTCCGCCTCCCGACAGAAGTGGAATGGGAATGGGGAGCTCGTGGTGGATGGGAAATGAATCCTTTTCCTTGGGGTGGACCTTATCTACGTAATGATAAAGGTTGTTTCTTAGCTAATTTTAAACCAGGTCGCGGTAATTATGTGTCTGATGGAGGTATCCAAACGGTTATAGTAGGGCATTATCATGCCAACGATTGGGGACTCTATGATATGTCTGGTAATGTGAGCGAATGGACACTCAGTGCCTATGACGAATCCAGCTTTAACTTTAGTTGGGATATGAATCCTAATTATGAGTATAATGCCAGCGAAGATGATGCCCCTCAAATGAAGAAAAAAGTGATTAGAGGTGGGTCTTGGAAAGATGTGGGCTATTTCTTAGAGGTTACTGCCCGACAATTTGAATATCAAGACACGGCTAAGGCATATATAGGCTTTAGATGTATCCAGACCTATTTAGGCAGAATGGAAAATGATAATCCAAAAAATTCCTCTGAAGTTTATAGATAATTATTATTCACAATAAAATATTTTTAAAGCAATAAAATTAATAAAATTAATTGAGTTATGAGTTTACAGGAAATTGTTAAGAGTCGTGGATTTAAAAATTTCATGGCAAAACTATATGGTATTGGTGCGTCTGTAGTAATCATTGGTGCACTTTTTAAGATTACGCATATTACCGGTGCCAATGAGATGTTGTTTGTAGGATTAACTACTGAAGCAATTATCTTTTTCTTTTCTGCTTTTGAGCCACCTCATGTGGAGCCTGATTGGAGTTTGGTTTATCCAGAGCTTGCAGGTATGTATCATGGCGTAGAAGATCTGGGTGACGAATTACCTGAATTTTTGGAGGACGAATTGGAAGAAGAAGATCTGACCGTTAGTCAACAGCTGGATGGCATGCTGAAAGAAGCAAATATTGGTGCTGACCTAATTGAAAGCCTGAGTGCCGGCTTGCATAATTTAAATGATACAGCTAGCAATATGAATAAATTTGCTGACGCCGCTGAAGCTAATGTTGAGTTTGTTGAAAATGTGAAAGGAGCATCTAGTTCTGTAAGCAAATTATCCGGTACTTACGAGCAGGCGAGCGAGGTTCTAAGCTCAGATATTGAGTCTACCCAAGCTTACCACGAGAGTATTAAGTCAGCTAGCGTTGCCGCAGCAAGTTTGTCAGAGAGCTATCAAGGGGCTGCCGAAGCAATGAAAAATGATGTGAGTGCCACTGGTGCTTTCAATCAAAGTGTTACTGAAGCGGCTGAAAGAGCTAATATGTTGGCCCAAGAATATACTAAATCTATTGAAACTATGCGTCAATCATCCGAAGCACTGAATTTTACAGGTGTTGATGGTAGTAATTATAATGAAGAAATTAGAAAGATTTCCTCTAACCTAGCTGCATTAAATGCAGTTTATGAATTGCAATTACAGTCTTCTAATGAGCAAGTGGAAGCAAGTTCACGTATTCAGGAATCTATGAATGAATTTTTAAGTAATATCAATGCTTCCATTAACACTACTAAGCAATATGAAGAAGGTGTTGCTGTTCTTGCAAGAAATGTTGATTCTTTGAATCAAGTTTATGGTAATATGCTTGCAGCTATGAATGTGGCTCCTAAAGCATAATTTGAAATCTTTTAAATAATTAAGAATGGCTGGATTTAAAGAAACGCCACGGCAAAAGATGATTGGTATGATGTATTTGGTGCTAACTGCTTTGTTAGCATTGAATGTGTCAAAAGAGATTCTGGAAGCCTTCGTGATAGTAAACGAAAGTGTGGAACAAACAAGTGCTAACTTTTCAGAAAAAGTAGCAGATTTACATGCCGATTTCTCTATTCAAAATAGTTTAGATCGGGCTAAAGTAGGTCCATTTTATGATAAATCTGTTATTGTAAAGAATAAAAGTCAAGAGTTAATTAATTATATTGATTCTTTGAAATTTTATGTGATTTCTAAGGTTGAAAAGATTCCCTTTGATTCTGCAAAAGTACGGACTCTGAAGCATATTCATGCGAAAGATAATTATGAAACACCTACAAATATTTTAGTAGGTGAGGAAGGTTTTAAAAAGGCTAAAGGATATGAACTTCAAAAAAGAATAGATGCTTATAGAGTTGCAATGCTGCAGTTAATACCCGAAAAAGATAGAGCTAGTTTTAAATTAGGCCTTAAGACAGATGGTGATTATAAAGATGCGGATGGTGCTCGATTAAATTGGGTTCGTCATAACTTTTATCATACTATTTTAGCTGCGGATGTGACAATTTTTAATAAGTTGATTAATGAAGTTCACAATTCTGAGTACGATGTAGTAAGTTATCTCTATCAGGATATTACAAAGGAAGATTTTAAATTTAGTAGCATTACCGCTAAAGTACTGCCTACTTCAGTCTTTGTTTTCCAAGGTGATTCCTATAAGGCTGACGTCTTTGTGGCAGCTGTTGACGAGAGTTCTAAACCTAGTGTGGATTATGTGATGGGAACCACTGAATGGGATGATGGTTTTATGGGTGGATCTAATGTGGTGACTCTTCAAGGTGATAGCGGAATGGTATCTATGGATATCAACACCAAAGGATATAAACCGGGTGAATATACTTTTTCTGGTAGAATTGGTATCAAAAAACCCAATAATGGCGGTATGGAGTACCATTCGTTCAGTTCTAAGTTTTTTGTTGCAGAGCCTTCTGCCAATGTTGCTGCTACCAAGATGAATGTATTTTATCGTGGGGTGGACAATCCCATCAAGATCTCGGCTGCCGGTGTGCCTCCAAGTCAACTGGAATACTCTGTTAGAGGAGATGGTAGGATTGTGAAGAAGGGAAAAGAGGGTTTAGTGGTTACCAATCTTAAACAAAAGAAAGTTCAGAAGGTTACTGTGATGGTTTATAGTAATGATGGAAAAGATAAGAAGAAATTGGGTGAACAAGAGTTTAGGGTGAAAGATTTACCAAACCCCGATGTTTATGTACGCGGTATTTCTGATAAAGGAATAGTAGCCAAGCAAAGCTTCTTAGTAAATCCTTATTTGCTTTGTGCTCTACCCGAATATGTCAATTTCGAATATAAGTATAAGGTGGTAAGCTTTTCAATGGTGATCACTAAAAATGGTGATACTTTTATTAAGCATGCCACTTCTGCGAAATTGTCCCCGGAAATGAAAGATTATATAAAAAATGCACGCAAAAATTCTATGATCGTATTTACTGACATTCAAGTTCAAGGGCCTATTCGTAGGCGTGATGTTGGTTCATTCGTGGTTAAATTAAACTAAGATATTATGAAGGAGAAGTTAGTTCTAGTATTGATTATTATTTCATTTGCTTCGATGCCATTCTTTTCGATGGCTCAGGTAATTGGTGGAAGCTCTCAAGCATCTTCTGTTAATACCCCTCGCGATGATATTTTTGATCACATACATACGGAGTTTAAAAAGCCTATTCCATATAGTCCTTTGAGACAGGCTGATGTTATTTATAGCAAAAGAGTTTGGCAAATTATTGATTTTAGAGAAAAGATCAATCAGCCATTCTATTATCCTCTAAAAGATCATTTAAGATGGAAGAGTTTTATTACAGTGATTATGGATGCTGTTAAAGCTGGGGAGCTGACTGCCTACGATGCTGAAAAAGATGATGAGTTTACTACCCCAATGTCGGTAAGTCAAGTGGAAAATTTGATGAAAGGTACTGAGAAAACGGAAGCTATTTATGATGTCGATGGTAACTACATTAAAGATTCAACTATTTTTGTAGGTAACTTTGATAAAGCTGAAGTGAAAAAACTCAGAATTAAGGAAGTTTGGTATTTTGATAAACAAAGGTCACAGATGCAAGTGAGAATTCTTGGATTATGCCCTGTTTGGGAATATTTTGATCAATCTACACAGCAGCCAATGAAGCGGCCTTTGTTCTGGATTTATTTTCCTGAAGCCAGATCTGTACTTGCAAAAGCAGAAGTGTTTAATGTGAAAAATGGTGCTGAGAGAAGAACCTACGATGACATCTTCTGGAAAAGGATGTTTTCCTCCTATATTTATAAGGAAGAAAATGTTTATGATCGTCAGATTGATCAATATGCTACAGGGATGGATGCTTTGCTGGAATCGGAGAGAATTAAAAACGATTTATTTGATATGGAACAAGGTATGTGGGAATATTAGTTTCCTTTTATATAAAATAGAAGCCCGGGTAATACCGGGTTTTTTTGTTTTTTTTATCTTTGCATGATGGCTGGTAGATTTCTAGATTCTCCAATAAAATATTTAAAAGGCGTAGGGCCTACGCGTGAAAAACTGATGAAATCAGAGTTGGGCATCTCCTCCTTTGAAGATTTATTGGTTCATTTTCCCTTTCGATATATTGATAGAAGTAAATTCTATACTATTGCAGAGATACAAGAAGATATGCCCTATGTATTACTCAAAGGGAAAATACAACAAATGCAGACCCTGGGAAGTGGTAGAGCCATGAGACTTTCTGCTGTTCTTCGCGATGATACGGGAAGCATTGAGCTTATTTGGTTTAAGGGCATCAAATGGGTGAAGGAAAGTATTGTGCCGGGAAAGGAATATGTGGTCTTTGGAAAGCCTGGTTTATTCAACCGCAAATATAATATTGCCCACCCGGAAGTGGATGAACTGGAAAAGGTAAAACAGAGCAATGTACAAGTACAATTACAGCCTTTTTATAGTACTACAGAAAAATTGCGTAAGGGTAATCTAGACTCGCGGGGTATTGCTAAAATACAAAAAATCCTGGTGGGGCTTATGCATCTTCAAGTGCCGGAGATACTTTCCTCCTCTATATTAGAGAAATATGACCTTATCAGTAGAGAAGATGCCTTTCGCATGATACATTTCCCCGCTAATACTAAGGAGATAGCCTTGGCACGAAAAAGATTAAAATTTGAGGAGCTTTTCTTTATTCAGCTGCATCTTTTAAAATCAAAGATTATTCGTTCCCATAAAAATAAGGGGATGGCCTTTAAGGAAGTGGGTAAGGTATTCAATGACTTTTATTTTCATCACTTGCCCTTTCAACTAACCAATGCACAAAAAAAGGTCTTAAAAGAAATTAGGATAGATGTGGGCTCCGGCCATCAGATGAACAGACTATTACAAGGGGACGTGGGTTCCGGTAAAACTTTAGTGGCCTTGATGAGTATGCTTCTGGCAGTGGACAATTTCTACCAAGCTTGTATAATGGCGCCTACAGAAATATTGGCCAATCAGCATTACGAGAATATCACCGAAATGCTGGACGGGATGGATGTAAAAGTGGGTCTTTTAACCGGTTCTACTAAAAAGAAAGCACGGGAAGTGTTACATGCGGATCTGCGGTGTGGCGAAATGCATATCCTAATTGGTACCCATGCATTGATAGAAGATACCGTTCAATTTAAAAACCTTGGATTGGTGGTGATTGATGAGCAGCATAGGTTTGGGGTGGCTCAACGTGCTAAATTATGGAAAAAAAGCTTGATACCACCGCATATACTCGTGATGACGGCCACGCCTATTCCTCGCACCCTTGCTATGACCCTTTATGGGGACTTGGATTATTCCGTTATTGATGAATTGCCTCCTGGAAGGAAGAGCATTAAAACTTATCATTATTTCGACAAGGATAGAATTAGAGTCTTCGCTTTTATGAAAAAGCAAATTGATATGGGTCGGCAGGTCTATGTGGTTTATCCTCTGATAGAAGAGTCGGAAACCTTAGACCTAAAGGATTTGAATGATGGCTATGAAAGCATGATCCGGTCATTTCCACGACCAAAATATCAAATTAGTGTGGTGCATGGAAGAATGAAAGCAGCAGATAAAGATTTCGAGATGCAGCGCTTTGCTAAGGGGGAAACGCAAATAATGATTGCAACCACAGTAATTGAAGTAGGGGTGAATATTCCCAATGCTTCGGTAATGGTGATAGAAAATGCAGAGCGCTTTGGCCTCTCACAACTACACCAGCTTCGGGGACGAGTAGGGAGGGGTTCCGATCAAGCCTATTGCATACTGATGACTTCCTATAAAATGACTGCCGATGGTAAAACCAGAATGCAAACCATGGTAGACACCACAGATGGCTTTAAGATTGCCGATGTGGATTTAAAACTTCGGGGACCCGGTGATTTAACCGGAACACAGCAAAGTGGTGTTTTGGATTTGAAAATTGCCGATTTAATAAAAGATGAAGCCATATTAAGAGCGGCGAGGAAAGAAGCTATTGAATTATTAGAGAAAGCAGAAGCACAGCAAGAAACACAAAATTTACCCATTTTTAGAGAGCTGGAAAGGCGGGAGCGTAAAATAGCAGATTGGTCTGAGATTAGCTAAAAAAAAGGGCTTGACCATTCAGCCAAACCCTTTTCTGTGAATTAGTATAAGGATTATTTAATCACCACCTTTTCAATAAATCTTTGGTCGCCATTCTCTACGATCATCATATATATACCTTCAGCCTGATAAGATAAATCTAAACGCTTCATGCTATTATCGGTATTGATATTGTCTTCTTGGTATACAATGCTACCAACAGAGTTTATCACCTTAATATTGGCATGATTCATTCCTTGGATGTCCACATAGAAAACACCATCATTTGGGTTTGGATAGAGGCTAACGCTGGGCTCTACATCTGCAATTCCTGTGCAATGATGTACAGTGATAAAGTTTTCTTTAGTAATATTTGCAGTGTTAGTGCCGTCATCAACTTCTAAACTTACATCATAATCACCTGGAGTGGTATAGGTTACTGTTGGGTTTTCATCTGTTGAAGTAGCAGGATCGCCACCTTCAAAAGTCCAGTTCCAGCTGGTGACATCACCATTGGAAGTGGAAGTAAATTGAACAGTTTCGCCCTCACATGTATTGTTATTGTCTACCACAAATCCGGCTGCCAGAGTGTTGTCTGAAGATGGTAATATGATATAGTCAAGCCATCCACAGTCGTCACCATTATCCATAGATCCGTCTTTAGCATATTCCCATTTCAAATTATACTCTCCGGAGGTAAGATTATAAGTTGCAAGAGTCCAGTCTACCTCACCTGACCATTGGTCTTGAAGTTCACCATTGATATAGAACTTCAGGAAATCGTATCCGCTTTCTGAAGATACTTTATAATAAAAGGATAAGTCACCATCTGTGGTTACTGTGTAGTCAAGGTCCATAACTGAGCTTTGGTTTGATGTAACACTTTCTGATTTAGCAGCATAATTACCTTCATAGGCCTCATCACCTGTGACTATTGTCCAAGGATGTTCATTAAATTGCCAGTCGAATTGTGTGAAATCACCTGTCTCAAAATCCTCTAAGATAAGGCCAACAGCTTCTTGAATCGTATACTCAGCTGAATAATTGCCGGCAGTATAATTAAGGTCGATGTCAATTAGTGTTCCTACAGGTGTTGATGCATCAGCAGTAACACTAAAGCTAGCTTCTTGCATACCTTCAGCATCAATCGGTCCTACTTCTACACTGGCAGTATTAACAGTAATGTATGAATTAGGAGAGGAAACAGCTAGAGTTCCATCAAGGGAAGCTGCATGACCGTTATTTAATGTTTCAATAGTGAAAGTAACAGTTTCTCCCGGGTCGAATCTGCCATTATTGTCTCCGGCAGAATCGTCGATAGTATAGTTGCCAAAGTCAGGGGCAGGAGCAAAGATGTCAAAATTCAGGTTTGAATTCCATACTTCTTTAGATGTGCCCTCTATGTCGATAACAAAAGAAACAGCGTGCATATCCGGTGTATAATCAGCAATATCAAAGCTAAAGGCATTTTCAATAGTCACGGAGCCATTGGCTTCTACTGTTCCAACATTTACAGTGGCAGCGCTACTTAATGTACAGTAGTCATCTGCACCGCTTAATGTTAATGTTACATCATTTGATGGATCGTTACCCAGATTAGAAACGGTAACATTAACTGAAACAGAAGTTCCATAATCTACATTTTGAGTGCCATTATCGAAAATAAAATCGCTGATAGTAAGGAAAGGACCTTCTAAAGCGGCAGCAGGAACTATTTCCATAGAGGGAACAAATTGCGATTTAGTGACCACAATATTCACATCTCCTGCATCTAAGATGGGATCTAATGTTATGGTGGCTAGTCCGCTATCGTCAGTATAACCTGTGCCATGAAGGATACCATCTTTACTGATGGCTACATAGGAACCGGGCTCCGCTGTTACCTCATATTCAGTTGCGCCAATAGGTACAGTTTCATCATGTTCAACAATATTTGTTGATCCTTGCGTGTTATAAGGCATTAAGGATGGGTCACCAATAGTATTATAAGCTTGCCAGTAATAGAGAGGTGTTGCATCTATAAGCCAGCCTTG
>Ga0256913_10000813_pt1 | contig 16213 bp, 13 predicted proteins | sample Axial_MatmetaG_FD_185970 | JGI IMG/M metagenome (GOLD analysis project Ga0256913, IMG submission 185970) | Deep-sea worm associated microbial mat communities from Axial Seamount, Juan de Fuca Ridge, Pacific Ocean - Axial_Mat | ecosystem: Environmental > Aquatic > Marine > Oceanic > Microbial...
GCTTAAACTCGGCGATATGTACTTTGTCCGGGACGGAAACCACCGGGTTTCCGTCGCTTTATCTCAGGGTGTGATTTCAATCGATGCCGAGGTGATTGAACTCAGTTCGGAAATACAGGTGGAAGGGAAAGCCACCAGGGAAGAAATACTCAACGCGGTACTGGCCTATGAAAGACGTTCAGTACTGGAACAGACCGATCTCTCACGCATTATTCCTGTTGAAATGATTGAATTCACCGCTCCCGGACGATGGCATGAGATTCTCAACCACATCGAGGGTCATAAGTACTTCATAAACATGGACAGCGAAAAAGAAATCCCCTTTGAAGATGCGGCCCGTTCCTGGTACAACAACCTGTACACCCCCATAATTGAACTCATCCGGGAAGAAAGACTGTTATCCCGATTCTCCAGGCGAACTGAAGCCGACCTGTACATCTGGATTATCAAACACTGGCACAGCCTGAAAGAGAAATACGGCCCTGAATACCCCCTGGATCAGGCCGCAAATGAATTTGCAGCGGTTCATGGAAAGGGGTTTTTCTCGAGAATGGTAAGAACTGTACGAAGGATTTTCAGCCTCAGGGATTAACAAAAGGATAAGGACCGAGGCGGAATCCACCGGATGTATCAACAAGAGGAATCCACAGTTCCCAGAATACAGCATCTCCGGCATCCACCACGGTGCCGTCGCTCACGTCCCCGGATTCAAGAAAACCGAGATTCTCATCCCGAAGAATCAGCATCCCCCGGGAGAAGGGACCATCAAGGTGCAGAAGATTTTCTTCTATACGGACTTCCGGCCATATCAACTCATCATCAGTCAGGCGATCCGGATCCGGCCGGAATGTAATCTCATCGATTCTCCCTGCCAGATCTTCCAGCCTGAAGGTGTAAAGAGCATCCGGCAGACGGAAACCTGTCAGAGGGATAATACCGGGAAGCCCCTGCCAGTCCGCTCCGCCCTCCCTGAGCCTTATCCATTTATCTTCCGGAAAATCCCAGATAAATCCGCTCTCCCCGGCCATTACGGAAACTGAAGCAAGATCTTCAACCCCATCCGGGTCCCGGGCTCTGAAGAATACCGACAGTTCTTCATAGCGGTTCTGCCCATCATCCCGATAAAGAATCCGCCATTTCATCTCCTCAATCACAGGTGCTGAACCGGTGCAGGAGAACATCAGAAAAGCTGTCACTGCAGGAATCAACAGACCTTTTGAAATCCTCATAGAAGAATCCGGTCTCCACCATCGTCTGAACGGGAGAAGGAACCCTCAGAATCCATAAGCGAAAGAACCTCAAGAGTACGGGCCCGGCTTCCGCCCAGTGTTTCCCGGGCCGATGCCATACTTATTACATCACCCTTTTTCCGCCCCCCGATCAGCCGGGATCTGAGAGCGCGATACGCCTCCTCGGATAACCAGAGCTCCTCGCCCCCTCGGATCAGCCCGGAGCGATGAAGAACCTCCAGGGCACTGCGATCCGAATCCCCGGTTACCGAACGGACTCTCACTCCCTCTTCCCCGGAATCCAGAATCTTTTTCAACCAGCCTCTGTGGTAGGGCGATAAACCAGGTTCCCCACTGGGGAAAAACCACTCTCCCCGAATCCTGAGAACACCCTTGTCAACCATTTTCCCTACCATGGCCAGAATCAACCCTTCAGGATAATCCGATTTCCGGAGCAGCTCTTTATCCGCCCCCCCGGGCCGGGAAACAATTTTCAGGATTTTCCGTTCAAGAATTTTCCGACGATCTTCAAGTATCAGCCAGGATCCGATCCTGTCAGCAGATTTCCAGTCACGTGCGTACAGCGGAGGAGGAATTTCCACAAACCCCCGGATATGAAGAATCCGCCCGAAAACTTCACTCTCCTCGGGGTGAGGATCCGGCCGGCGCCGGGCCATCGCATTCAACTTCCGCAGCTCATCTTTGGAAGGTTTCCCGGGATAGAGAACAGTGAACTTCCGGGGAATCCCATCCGGCCCGGGAATAGAAAGTATCCCAGCGGGAAACAGAGGGAAGGGATGCGGGAACCGGACAGAAAAGAAAGAACCCTCCTGATGGAAACGGCCCCTCCCTATAAATCTCTCCCTGTTGAAATCGGGGAGTAAACCACCTCTCACGGTTTCTGTTTCTGAAGGAACCGGTTTCCCGTCAGGAAGCAGCAGAGCATCCCGAACTTCAGTTATCGGCCATTCGGCAGAAACAATCATGCCCCCTCTCAAGAGAGAAGATCGTGGGACACCCTTTATCCTCAGTCTGAAGACATCACCCGATTCCACCACAGACTTTATCTTCAACGACCTGCATCCCGGGAAATAAACAACATCCGAATGTTCCCTGACCCCACCGGCTGAAGCTTCACAAAGAATCTCCGTAAACTTTTCTCTGCCGGCAGGCTCAACTTTCAAGATTCTGTAACCGGGAATGACAAGCATACAGCCACCTGTTTTATGATAATTAACCAGTATTATAGATGTTCAGGTGATATGTCTCAATTCACGGAGCCCCGGGAAAGAAGAAATCCTGACCGGGCAAAATCCCGGGAAGTGAACTACACTTTTCCTATGCACTCCCCACTGAACCCTGAATTAGTTGTTTTTCTCGGGAATCCGGGTAAACAGTACTCACAGACCCGGCATAATACAGGTAGAATGCTGCTGAGCTTCCTGCCTGATACAGACAGTCTTATCTGGCGTGAGAAGTTCAATGGCAGAATTGCCGATTATTCCACCACCATCTCCCGCTGCCGTTTTCTTCTTCCTGAAACTTTTATGAACAGATCAGGATTATCGGTTTCAGCAGCAGTTAACTTCTATAAGATTAACCTGAATAACCTTCTTGTTGTCCATGATGATCTGGAGCTCCCTTTCGGAGCTTACTCCTGGAGGGAAGGAGGAGGGCTGGCCGGGCATAACGGGCTTAAATCACTCAAAGACAGTCTGGGAGGGACCGGTTTTCTGCGTCTGCGTCTGGGAATAGGCCGACCGGTGAGAGGAACGGTTCAATCCTGGGTACTCGGCCGCTTCACCCCGGAAGAAGAAGGAATCCTGCCCCTTGTTCTCAGCCATGCGGCGGAAAGCTTCACCGGAATTATTTCCGGCAGGGAATCCTTTCAGAAATATGCAGAACCGGTTATGGTCTATTCCCCATGATTACAACATCCCCTGATATCATGAAATTTGAAACTCCGGCTGAAGCATCAAGTGCCACCGCCCGGTTGATTACAAAAAAATTATCAGAAGTTTTCAACTGGAAAAAGAATGCAACCATAGTACTTCCCGGAGATTCTGTACCCGGAGCGCTGAATCCAATCCTGGCCGGAGTTCTCAGAAATATGGCAACAGACAGGATTGACTGGTTTTTCACCGATGAAAGCTCTGTCATTCCGAACAGTCACCTCAGCAACTATCATTTACAGATGGAAAGCCTACTCGGGCCTCTTGGCATAGAGCAGAAGCGAATTCACCGCATCAGAACTGAACTCGGAGCGTCAGAAGCTTCAAGGGAATACAGCAGGGAACTGACAGAGTTCTTTTCAGGTTTTCCGGACTTTGACATAATCCTTCTGGGACTGGGGCCCGACGGCCATACCGCCGGTCTCTTCCCAGGCTCTCCGGCACTCTCAATCACCGGCAAAGCGGTGGCTGTAACAGGGAAAGCTGACCGGTCTCCCCGGCAAGAATGTATTACATTAACCCTGCCGGTCATCAACGCCGGCCATACAGTTATCTTTTTCACAGATACAGAAGGAAAGGAACCCATGATTGATCGGATTATGAACAAAGAAAATACTGCTCAGAAAAGGGAATATCCCTTTGAATACGTTGAATCGATGTACTCCGGGGTTTCCTGGTTTATCTACGGGGATAACAGATGAAGAACAAATATTCAGAAGGGATTCAGAATCCTGCAGTCCGTCTGAGCATTCTTAAGAAAGCGTCCTGGGCAGGAATCATCGGGAATCTGTTTCTCTCCGCTCTTAAAATCACCGCCGGTCTTTTCTCCGGATCTCTGGCCGTTATCGGTGACGGAATTGACAGTCTGAGTGATGTTGTCACATCCATGGTAACTCTTTATGCGGCCAAGGCCGGTGCCGCCCCCCCGGATCCTGAGCATCCCTGGGGACACGGCCGGGTGGAAACCATTGCAACAAAAACACTCTCACTCATTATAATCATGGCCGGGCTGCAGCTCTTCACCATGACAGTGAAAAAACTGATAGGAGCTGAGGTATCAGAAATCCCGGGCAAATTCGCCCTGATAGCCAGCGGTATCTCCATATTGGGAAAAACAGCTCTGGCTTTATATAAATTTCGGGCCGGACGTCTTACCGAAAGCCGCATGATGCGGGCTGATGCCGTTAACATGCGTAATGATATTCTGCTTTCCTTTGTTGTACTCGTGGGAGTGTTTTTCACCAGAACACTCAACCTCCCCGTCCTTGATGTTTCTGCAGGCTTCGCGGTAAGTGTCTGGATTATAATCTCAGGGATAAAGGTGTTCCTGCATACCAACACCGAACTGATGGACAGTATTGATGATAAAACCGTCTACCGGCATGTATTTGAAGCTGCTGAAACGATTCAGGGGGTATCAAACCCTCACAGGGTGAGGATCCGCGGTCTCAATTCCCTTTATGTAATCGATATGGATGTGGAAGTGGATGGAAATTTATCCGTCTCCGATGCCCACTGTCTGGCCTGTGCTCTGGAAGTGGAAATACGTAAACGTGTGAAAAAAGTTTATGACATCATGGTTCACATCGAACCGGCAGGTGTACCGGATCATCTGGAAGGCTACGGGCTGGTTCCCGGAGATATCGATAAGAAAACTGAATAATTCTTCCGAGCTCTCCCCGGCGAGGGACTTGATTATCTGAGGGGCATTCCGTTAAGTTGTTTACGGATAATTCATCTGGAGGTAACACATGGCTTACGTCATCAACAAAGAAGATTGCGTCAACTGCGGCGCATGCGAACCCGAATGTCCCGTTGAAGCAATCAGCGAACAGGGCGATGTCCGGGTTATTGATCCTGATTTATGCACCAGTTGCGGCGCCTGCGCCGAGGTCTGTCCCACCGATTGTATCGCTGCGGACTGATCAACCCCGGTTTTTCACAAAAACCGCCGATTTCCCGGCGGTTTTTTATTTACAGATAACAGAGCATACCGGAACCCCTCCCACAGACAGTCCGTTCGTCTTATTATCATTGTTATGCAGTTCAATACAGAAGCGATCCTACACCGGGCACTTATGTACCGAGGTATCAGAGAATATTTCAACAGCCGCGGTTACCTTGAAACAGAGACACCGATTCTCACAGAATCTCCCATTCCCGAATCCCATATTGAATTATTCCGCACCGAAAGAAAGATGCCGGGGCACAATTCCCGCAGGCTTTTTCTTGTACCTTCTCCTGAAGTCTTCATGAAACAGCTTCTGGCTTCAGGTTCACCCTCCCTCTATCAGATAGGAAGATGTTTCAGAAACGGAGAGCAGCTGGACCGCTGGCATCGTAACGAATTCACCATGCTGGAATGGTATGCTCTGAATAAAACAGCAGATGAAAACATTCCTGTAATGCAGGAGGTTCTCGAGCTGACAGTACAGGAGGTGCATCCTGAAGCCGGAGAAGAAACCGCCGGCCGCATACGGAATATCAGTATGGAAGAAGCCTTCCGTGACTTCGCAGGTTTTTCCCTTGAATCAGATCTTACAGAATCCGGAATCTCTGAAACCGGAAAGGATTCACCGGATTACCCGGGCACCCTGAATCATATTTCAGAGATTCTCAGATACCGGCTGCAGGAGAACAGTCTTCCCCCGGGAGAACCGGAAAATGAAACTCCCGACGATCTGTTCCACCGCCTGTTCCTGACTCTCGTGGAAGACGAACTACCCCGGGACCGTCCCCTGGTCCTTACCCGCTGGCCGGCATTCATCCCCACTCTGGCCCGGGACATTCCCGGAACACCCTGGGCGGACAGATGGGAGCTCTACATCCGGGGTGTTGAAGTGGCCAACTGCTACGGGGAGGAAACAGAGGAAGTGTCGCTGAAAGAATACTGGAAATACGAATCTTCCAGGCTGAAAAAAGAAGATATCCCTGAAATCAGGGATTCTCAATGGCCTGCTTCCATTGCCCGGGGGATGCCCTCCTGTTCCGGTACTGCAGTGGGATTGGACCGGCTGCTGGCACTGGTCAGAGGAGATGACAGTCTCAAGGGGCTGGACCTTTTCCCGATCCATGATAATATGCCCCGATAATCTCAATGCGTAATATATTAACAGGAAAAAAATATGGGAATGATTAAAGCCGGTGCCATTGCCAAAGGCACCTATCTTCTGGAAAAAAATGAGCCCTTTGTCGTTACTGAACGTGAATTTGTCAATCCGGGGAAGGGTTCGGCATTTGTCCGGCTGAAACTGAAAAACCTGCGCTCGGGAGCGGTACTCAAAGTTACTCACAAGAGTCAGGATAACTGCGAAGAGATTGATGTGGATGAAGTGGAATCCCAGTTTCTCTACTCAGACGGTACGAGTTATCACTTCATGGACAGCTCCACATTTGATCAGTTTGAAGTTCCCATGACCGCTCATGAAAACGCTCAGTACTACATGCTGGAAGGTGAATCCTTCAAGCTGACCAGGTGGAATGATGAAACCCTGGATATCCGTCTTCCTCCGAAGAAAGACCTCATTGTTGCCGAAGCCGAAGAAGCAGTGAAGGGAGATACAGTAACCGGTGCCACAAAATATGTGATTACCGAAACAAACCTGAAAGTAAAGGTTCCTATTTTTATCAAACAGGGTGAGAAAATCCGGGTGAATGTGGAATCCGGAGAATACCAGGAGCGGATCAACGACTGATCTCATCAACCGGCAGACAATCTGCCGGTTTTCCGGAGAAGAGGTCAGACTGGACCTCTCTCTGGGCCTGTTCAGCAGTGCGGGAGTCGATGCCGGCTCCCTGCTCCTGTTGAAAACCATTGCAAAAAAAATCAATCTCGATGAAATCTCAGCTGTACTGGATGTGGGTTGCGGTGCGGGGACTCTGGGCCTGGCTCTGGCAAAGAGGTGCTCTGAAGCAACAGTTCTCATGGTGGACAGAGATGAACTGGCTGTAGAGTTCACCCGGCATAATGCACGGCTGAACAGCCTGAGGAATGTGGAGGCCACCTCCCGTCTGATGCTTGAAGGTCCCCATGAGAGAAACTACGATCTTGTTCTCAGTAATTTCCCGGCCAAGGCGGGAGAACCGGTACTCCGGGATTTTCTGAAACAGTCCATGTCTCTACTGGAACCCGGGGGCACTGCCGCAATTGTCATTGTCTACACCCTGGCGGATCTGTGCCGGGATCTTATTGAAAAGGAAGGCGGCCGTATCATACATGAGGATGCATCCAGACAGCATACGGTATTTCACTACAGACCGGCAGAACCCGGCAGCGGGGCTGAGAAAACCGTTTTCAGAGACAGTAAAAATCTCCTGAAACCCTATATCCGGTATTCCGGGGAGTTCAAAATAAAACGCACCCGATACAATCTGGATACCGTATGGAATATCAGCGATTTCGACACCCTCTCCTGGCGGCTGAAACTGATGGGAGAACTCATCAACCGGGAACCCCGGTACGGAACCATGATATTCTGGTCTCCGGGTCAGGGGCATCTCCCCCTGGCTGTGTGCCGGCAGAGAGGAGCCCGGCCTGAAAAAGTAATCCTTGCCGGCAGAGACCGGCTTGAACTGCTCATCTCCGCTTATAATATGGCAGAAGGGGTACCCGGAGTTCCTGTGGAAACAGAATCCCTGCCCTCTCCGGGGATACCCGGCGGCCCTGAAAGCAGGGAATCGGCGGATCTTCTGGTGAGTGATATCAGCCCGATTCCCCGGTCGAACTGGGCCGACCCGATGAAAGCCGCTGCGATGCACCTGGTGAAACCCGGCGGTATCTGGGGCATTGTCGGCCGCAGTGCTGATGTGGCGGTTCTCACGAAATTCTCAAAGGGCTGGAGTATGCTGGAAGATAAGAGGACCCGGGGCTGGCGGGCGCTGGTGTATCGGAAGAACAGTCAGTACTGAGGCTCTGAGAATCCACCGGCTATTCGGAATCATCTCCGATATCGGTCGTATCAGGAAGATGCTTTTCAGGAGCCTCTGCTTCTGAAACCTTCGGGCGCAAGAGATCATTCACATCGCCTGACTTCTGATGAACAACAAGCTGGGAAAAGGGAATCTCAATATCATGAGACGCGAAGGTTCTCCAGATTTCCAGGTTGGTCCAGCTCAGGGATTCCGCCCGAAAGGCCACATCCTGAATCCATGTGCGCAGCTGCATGGTGATTCCCGATGATGCGAAGGTTTTTACCCTGACAAGGATTTCCGAATCTTTCTGCAGCCAGGGATTGCCTGCGGCAACTGACTCAAGCAGTTTTATCACTTCATCCAGATCCGAATCGTAGGAAACATCCACTTCATTCACAATAACCACCCGGCGGTCTTTGTAGCTGTAGTTATGAATCGTACCGCCGGTGAGCTGACGGTTTGGAATGATGAGAGTTTCATTCTCAAAGGTGATCAGTTCAGTATTCATCAGCCGTATATGCCGGATATTGCCTTCATATCCGGCAATACTGATCCGATCGCCTTCCTTGATGAGGCCCATGCTGATCAGCGTTATTCCTGCAAAGAAATCGGCAATGATGGACTGAAGCCCGAAGCCGATTCCCAGGCCGAGAACACCGAAAAGAACACCGATAGCCGATAGATCGATTCCGATTATGGACATTCCGAAGATGAAAACCAGAACCATGGAAGAATACCTGAGCAGTCTGCTGATGGTGAAGGACTGCTCGGCATCCAGTCCGAAACGTTTGAAGGAACGGGATTCAAGGCTGGCGGAAACCAGTTTTCCGGTCCAGGAAGCAACGGCAAAAACAGGAATGAAAAGTAGAAGTGTGATAACCGAAATCCTGGTTTTACCGCTGGTGAAAAAAGGTTTGTTGAGAATCTGAAAGAAACTTCCCAGGGCTCCGTAAGCCCGGGCCCCCATGAGAGAACCCAGAGACAGGAGTATCCCGATGAAAACCACAGTCCTGATAATTCTACGGGTCCACAGCAGAATACCGGCACTCCGGCCTTCATCCCTGACGTACCTCTTTGTAATTCGTCTGATCAGAAGGGAAAGCAGAAATCCGACAAGAAAAAAACTGACAACCGGCAGAGCAAACTTCAAAATAAAATTCAGCAGACTGAAGGGTAGAGTGAAATTTCCGATGCTTATCGGATTACTGAGCCATTCTTTCACGGGTCTCAGCCTCCCCGGGCAAAAAGACGGGCTTTCTCAGCCATGTTCTCATCAAGAAATCCAGCGGACAGTCCGGCTTCCAGCAGATCTTCAATCCGGGCCCAGGCATGAAGCCGGATTCCCGCCGCTTCCATATCCAGGCGGCCTTCATCCCCCCGTTCAATAAGGACAACAAGATCTGTAACCTTCAGCCCGGCTTCCCGGAGCACTGCAGCAGCTTCCCGCTTACTCACCCCCGAGGTAATCAGATCGTCCAGCATCACTGCGGTATCCCCTGCTTTCCAGACACCTTCAACCCGGGCTCCCGATCCATGATCCTTTTTCTCCAGCCTGGGATATATCAGACTCATTTCCGCTTTCAGAGTTGCCGCAGCCGCCAGAGGAAGGGCCGCTACCGGAATACCCGCCACATGGTCGGCACTGATACCGGAAAGAAGATCCGCATATGCACGGCCGGTTAGGGAAAGAATACGGGGATCGGCGCCGATGCGCCTGAGATCGATGTAAAAAGGTGAAAGTTTTCCGGACTTGAGGGTGAACTCTCCGGTCCGGAAGGCTCCAATACGAAATAATCCTTCAAGAAGTTCCTGCCGCTCCTGAGAACTCAATGCCGTTTTTCCGGGAACATTTTTCCGGGAAGATGACCCGGAAAAGCCATCCCGGGCGGCATTCAGAGCATCCCTCAGTTTCCGGGCGGCTTCGCCGGGATTGTCGGCATCCGCCACCGAGCGGCTGGCGGAAACCAGTATGCCCAGGCCGTCGGAACGGGCACCGGCGGCAACAGCTTCTTCAGGCGTTCCTCCCTGAGCCCCTATGCCCGGGGCCAGAAACCAGGTATCCGGATGTCGTTGCCTCACCGAAGACAGAATGGCCGGATCGTTTCCGGCAACAACCAGGCCGATAGACGGAGATTCCGAATCCGGTTCCCAGGATGTGATTTCATCGGCAAAGGCCAGATAAAGAGGCAGTCCGTTCTCAAGCCTCTGTTCCTGAAGCCTGCCGGCTCCGGGGTTTGTTGTTCTGCAGAGCAGGAAAACACCTTTACCGGAACGTTTGAGAAAAGGTTCCGCTGACTCCTTTCCGAGATAAGGAGACAGGGTAACCGCAAGATTCCCCGGACGGTCCAGGAGGGCCTGGGCATAGGCTTCAGCGGTGGATCCGATATCCCCCCGCTTCGCATCAAGGATTATGGGAAAATCCGGATCGATGGAACGGATATGGGCAAGAATCCCATCCAAGGCTTTCAGACCGGTTGCCCCATGACGCTCAAAGAAAGCAAGCTGGGGCTTGAACGCAACGGTATAAGGAGCACAGGCATCCACAACAGTCCTGCCGTAATCCAGAAGTTTTCTGTAGATGTCCTCTTCCGTCCCTGCCCCGGGTTCAAGCCTGGGATCGATTCCGACACAGATCGGTCCCCCTTTGCGGAGGACCGATATTTCCAGAGATTCAAAAAAAGTCATGAATCCAGTATAGCCTCAGCCGACCGGCTCTGAGTAGTCATTCACCAGCCAGAGTACCTGCCAGGGAGACATTTTCACTCTGCCCCCGGGAGTCGATATCCGGTTTTTCCCGATTATATCATAAAGGTTATTCGAACCGGAGAATCCTTCAGGGAGTTTCACTTCCTGTGTCCCGGCCGCAACCGACTGAAGACAGAGTACCGACCGGCCTTCGGCGGAAGTTCTTTCCAGGGCGAACAGTGAAGACCCGAGATCCAGAATCTTCTGCATGGCTGTGGGATGAAATGCTTTATGGGAACTTCTGGCTTTCAGAAGCCTGGAATAACCGTTGAAAATCAGATATCTGAGACTGCCCGGATCGTCCAGTTCTGCAAGAAGCCGGGTAAGAGAGAGTTTTTCTCTGTTGATGGTCCGGTTCACACCGGTCAGTTCAACCCCTTCTTTCCAGTTTCCCGAACCCAGAAGACTGTGGATGTAGATTCCCGGCATTCCGGCCATGGAAAGCATTACCGCCTGAGAAGAGAGAAACTTCGCCCCCCGCATCTCAGCAGACAGAGTCTTTTCGGCAATAGCATCCCGGTAACTGACATTCAGTTCATAAGGGATATCGCCATCAGGGGTGGCTTTGTAACTGACCAGTCCGCCACGATCCTTTACGGAGCTGATCAACCCTTCTATCTCTTCATCACTCAGATAGCCTTTGGCCGGCAGCACACCCACCCCGTCATGAGAAGCCAGAAAATTGAAGAAAGTATAGTCGCTGTTCGGTTCCGGGAGGGAAGCCGCCCAGGCACTGAGCTTCGAAGCATCTCCCCTGAGATAAGCATCCAGGGTGAGAGGAGGAAGGGTGAACTGATAAACCATATGGGCCTCATCAGTGCCGTCTCCGAAATATGAAATATTCTCTTTATGAGGAACATTCGTTTCGGTGATAAGTATCACTCCTGGTGCTGTTTCAGCCAGGACAAGACGGAATAATTTCACCATCTCATGGGTTTTGGGGTGGTGCATACAGCTTGTCCCGATTTCCTTCCAGAGAAACCCGATCGCATCCAGACGGATAATCCGAACCCCCTTCCCGACATAATCAAGAAGAATATCGATAAACTCCAGAAATACATCGGGATTGGCGAAATTAAGATCCACCTGATCGTCACTGAAAGTTGTCCACACCTTCTTTGTCTCTCCGTTCACCTCAAATTCATGGAGGAGAGGGAGCGCTCGGGGGCGGAAGACCGCGGAAAGATCCGTTCCGGGTTCCACCGTGATGAAAAAGTTTTCATATTCGGAATCGCCTTTGAGGAATTTTCGGAACCAGGTTCCTTTTGCACTGCAGTGGTTCAGTACAAGATCGGCCATCAGGCGGAAATCACTTCCGATCGCCGAGATATCATCCCAGGTTCCCCAGTCGGGGTTCACTTCCCGATAATCCATTACAGAGAAACCATCATCCGAGGAATAGGGTGAAAATGGAAGGATGTGGATTCCGGAAACAACCCCTCGAAGACGCTTGTCGGCAAAAGACTTCAAGGTACTCAGAGGAGAAGAATCCGGTGATTGAATATTATCTCCGTAGCTGATCATAATGGCATCAGTCTGATCGGCGGGAACGCCTCCGTCGGGAGCACCGGGAATTTCAGGCAGCTTTTTCCGCCATTTATCAATGAGATTGCTCAATTTACCTGCAGTCGTGATTCCTGTTTCCCGGCCATATATGTATTCCAGTTTATTTCTGATACGGTCATCCATCATATTCCTCCAATCTTTTTCTGAATCAAGTATAAAATTTCAATCCGGGAATTACCTGCGAATTCCCAGGATATTCAATACTTCAGTCTTCAACAGGATCGGCAGTCCGAAAAAGCTCTTCAATCCGTCATGGATCTCGGATCAAGAACAAAAAGATGTTCTTCTGCTGCGGCTACCAGAAAAGGACCGAGCCCCACCGGACGTGAGCGGCAGTTTTCGTTCAGTTCGAACTCCCCGAGGTATTCACCGCTTCGCGGATTGTGAATTGTGATAATCCCGTTATCTCTGCAGAGATATAGAACATTATCAACAATCTCAGGCGCTGCACTTACCCCGGAGACAGGAGGAAATACATATTTCCCATCAGCCAGATTCAATGCATAAAGGACATTCTCGCCGTAGAGATAAACAATTCCATCATGGATGAGCGCATCGGTATGAACCTTCACAGCACCGCTGTTGTTCAAGGGTTGTGACCAGAGAACTTCTGCTCTCTCCAGATCCACCGCTACAACAACACCCAGGCGCCCTGAGAACACCGCTGTATTCCCACTGATGGCCGGAGCCTGACCTATTGGCTGCCTGGCCTCGGTTGATATCGATCGGCTTATGGATTTTGTAACCGGATCGATATACAGAAGATTCCCACGTTGATCGACAATGATTATCCTGTTATTCCAGAATGCCGGTGTCATACGGGATCCGTTCGGAATATTGAGGCTGACGACAGACTTGCCGTTCTCAGAAATGTTATCCGTATTCAGAAAAATCAGTGCGGAATCTGTAGGAAGAATAAGATATTTATCCCAGGCCAGAACCCTTCTTCCGAATAATGCAGCCTGATCACCGCGGAGCTCTCGTCTCCCCAATATCGTACCGTCGGCCGGGTTCATAACAAGCAGTTCCGATTTGCCGATGAGGTACACCCGCCGGCCGAAAAGAACAGGGGTAATATCTTTTTCGTCTCTGTTCTCTGTAGCCTGACTCCAGAGCAGCCTGCCGTTCCGGCCCAATGCAAATACGGTTCCGTCCCCGGCAGCTCCGAAAACAATATTTCCTTCAGAAATCAGAGAACCGACAACCGGAGCAACCGGTAGACTGTTCATTGAAACGACAGGTTTCGGTTCAAGCTCCACCCGTAACGGTTCCGCCCCGGGACCCGGCAGGATAACCCGGGAAAACATGTTAAAGCCCGGTTTTGTCACTTTGACACTCAGACGGTCTCCCGAAATACCCTTATATTCAACCGACCCGGTTCCAGCCGGCTGCCCGTTGAAAGAAACTGCTGCATCATCCGGCTTTACAATAACCTGGAGAACAACTTCCCGGGATTGAGGGACCGATTCCGCAGAGGATTCAGGCACAGGATCCGCCGGTGCTGAAGATGCAATCGATACCTCAGATAAAATCTCAACTTTCTCAGGTCCGGAGTCTTCCGGTTCTTCTGCCTCCGTTCTTTCCGGTTCAATATCAGCAGAGTCTTCAGCTGAAGTGAAAAGAAAAGATACCGGGGATTCTGATCCTGCCGTCAGTTCTTTCTCTTGAACCCTCCCGTCGAGACTCACCGCCTTCACCCTCAGCCTGGAACCTTCGGGAAACAACTGTGAAACCTGCCCCCTTCCAGCCGGACGGTTGTTGATGAAAATCTGTGCATTCCCGGGATCGACGGTAACTGTAACTGTTACGAGATCTGAAAGAAGGGGCTTTTCATCATCATCGGTACTGTATGATGCAGGCAGGATTTCAGGAGTTTCTGTTTCCAGGATCTCTGCATTTGCAGGGCCTATCGGTTCAGGTTCGGGGAGTGGAGTCTTAATAATGATATCCCGGATACCGGATTCAAGAAGAACAGAGGGGCTTTCCCGTGCATCATTATTTTCTTCGTCGTTCTCAGATGTCCGGAAATCACTTATCGCCGCTTCCACTTCCGCCAGAGTATCAGAGGTAATCACAATCTCTTTATCTTTCGTGACCAGGGGCATCAGAGACCGGATTACAGATAAATCATCATCCCCTTCAACATCGGGCGTTATGGAGGGATTCCCCACCTCCGCCATCGAAGGGGGAGAAACCGCTACAGAGCCATCGGCGACGGCAATGGTAACAGAACCTCTTTCATCAGATCTGATAAGAAACTCAGTACCACGGACAGCACAGACCGCCCCGGGGATATTAACTTCAAAACCATCTTTTTCTCTTAGATGACGTATTTTGGCAACGAGAGAGCCCATACCCATAAAGCCTGAGACTTTTTCACTTTCCTGCTCAAGCATCAGGATGTCAAGGCGATACATTGAATCCGGCTGAATACGAAGAACTCCCAGATTACCGAATTGCAGTTCCGCATATCCGTCAGAACCTGTTTCCAACATATCTCCCGGCAGCAGAGAATCTCCGATTTCCGGAATACTGCTGCTGTCTTCCCGGGTATGAAGAACTTCTCCTGTAAGAAATGTTATAACTGCCGGGGAAACAACCGAATCCTCAGAAACTTCCGATATTGAGGGATTATCATCTGAAGCATCCTCCAACTCTCCGATTTCACTGAAATCAGATTTATGACACGAAAAAACAAACCCTATTGAAAACAGAACTGCAATTAAAACTGAATATTTGGAAGAACCGGTCATTTCATCACCTTTTCTCTTGTTCGGATATATTGTTTATTATATCACTCAAACCTGAGAGAAACGTGGAATCGTCGAATTCCTTGACGCTTCTGAATAATCGTTTATTCTTAAAAGAAGAAGAAACACCGGGGGTAGTATTCATATGGAAACCAGGAGAATCGGCTTTATTTCGTTCCGTCTTGCAGGCACCGACGGCGTATCACTTGAAACAGCAAAATGGGCAGCGGTCCTCGAACAGGCCGGATTCCAGAGTTTCTTCATGGCAGGAGAACTGGATACTGAGCCCGAACGTTCTTTTCTGGAAGAAAAGCTCCATTTTCAGCATCCGGAGATCAAAGATATCTACACCCGGAGCTTCAGCAGTACAACCAGATCCGCCGAATTGACATCGAAAATACATGAAATGAGAAATTATCTTAAATCCAGAATCTATGATTTTACCCGGAAATTCAAAATTGACCTGATTATCCCTCAGAACGCACTGACGATACCGTTGAATATTCCCCTGGGCCTGGCTCTCACAGAGTTTATTGCAGAGACTGGAATGCCTGTTATCGCCCATCACCATGATTTTTTCTGGGAGCGTAAAAGATTCCTGCGCAACTGTGTCTGGGATTATATAAATATGTGCTTCCCTCCCCATCTTCCCAATATTGAACATGTTGTAATCAATTCATCTGCAAAAAACCAATTAGCCCTGCGAACAGGAATATCCTCAACACTGATTCCCAACGTTATGAATTTTGAACTCGGCCCTCCACCCCAGGATGAATACATTTCGAATGTCCGTGCCGACCTCGGGGTTGGAGAAGACGAGCTTTTCGTTCTGCAACCCACCCGGGTGGTTCAGCGAAAAGGTATCGAACATGCTATTGAGCTTGTTGCCAGGCTGGAACGCAAGGCGGTTCTGGTTATATCCCATGCATCGGGAGATGAGGGATATGAATATCAGACCCGTGTCAGAGAATATGCCGACATGATGAAAATCCGGGCACTTTTTGTAGATGATATTATCAAGGAAGAGCGGGGAACTACGGAAGATGGACGTAATATATAC
>Ga0256913_10000814_pt1 | contig 16198 bp, 15 predicted proteins | sample Axial_MatmetaG_FD_185970 | JGI IMG/M metagenome (GOLD analysis project Ga0256913, IMG submission 185970) | Deep-sea worm associated microbial mat communities from Axial Seamount, Juan de Fuca Ridge, Pacific Ocean - Axial_Mat | ecosystem: Environmental > Aquatic > Marine > Oceanic > Microbial...
CTGGACAAATACCTTTTATACAAACAATCATGAGAAGTTTGGCTATTAACTTCATTAATCTTAATAAGTTCCCAAACATCAAGCAAGCCAGAAAAATCTTCGCCTGGAACCCTCAAAAACTTTTTTCTTTGGATAGTAAACTATGATTTTGCTTAAACTTGAATTACCGTGAGAAAGGTGTACATTATGAAAATACAAGAAGAAAGACACGCTATACATCATATTGAACAGCAGAAAATACCTGACTAATATTCACTTTGTGAATGTAGCTTATATCCATCACATAAATGAGGTGGTTTTACGCTACGGTTTGATAATTGTTTCTTGATTTGTCAAATCTGATATTAACATTTTATTAACACCTTTGTTTTAATATTTGAGCAATATAAATATTAAGGAGAAACTATTATGCAAGTTATAGATCAACTGCTTTTGGATAATAATGTTGCTTTTCATCCTATGATGGGTAATAGTTATAAGTTAAACGAAACAGGTAAACTTATTTTAGAACTTTTAAAAGAGCATAAAACAAAAGATGAGATAGTGGAGATAATTTCACAAAAATATGATGTTGATAAAAAAGATGTTTTTATTGATGTTGGTGATTTTTTTGCAAAACTTAGAATATATGGATTATCTCAATGAAAATAGCTATAAGCGGTTTAAACAATACTGACAATCCAGCTCCAGGGATACCTTTGGCAAAAAGTTTAAAAGATAGCTATGAGTTAGTAGGTTTTAGTTATGATCCAAATGAACCTGGTGTTTATCAAGGTATGACTATCAAAAACTATCTTATGCCATTTCCTTCACTCGGTTTTGAAGAGTTAAAAACTAGACTTGAGTATATAAAAAATGATATTGGTATAGATGCTATTATCCCAAATCTTGATGCAGAACTACCTCTGTATATAAAGTATCAAAAAGAGATAGAGGATATTGGTATCAAACTATGTTTGCCATCAGAAGAGAATTTTGAACTTAGAAATAAAAACAAACTTGATAAACTATCAAAAACGCTTGGTATAACATATCCTAAAACTTTTGAAATCTCCTCTATAGAGGAGTTAAAAAAGGTTAGTGAAGAGTTAGAATTTCCTTTGATGATAAAGGGTAACTATTATAAAGCTTATATGGCATATAACCTAGAAAGTGCAATTGAAAACTTTTATAAAATCTCAAATGAATGGGGATTTCCTATACTTGTACAAGAGGTTGTAAAAGGTGAAGAGGTAAACTTAGTAGGCGTTGGGGATGGAAATGGTGAGTTAAAAGGTGCAGTTAGTATCAAAAAACTTACGACAACAGAGATAGGAAAGATTTGGACAGGACTTACTATACAAAATGAAAAAATTATGAGTATAGCTAAAGAGTTTGTGAAGCAAACAGGATGGAAAGGTCCTTTTGAATTAGAATGTATAGTTAGTATGAATAGTGTATATCTAATAGAGATAAACCCAAGATTTCCTGCTTGGACATATTTTGCAACAGCTATAGGAGTAAATCTTCCGAAAATGGTAGTAGAGATTATGGAAGGTAAAGATATAGAGCCTATTCTTGAGTATCCTCAAAACAAAATGTATGTTAGATATGTAGAGGAATTAGTGACTGATTTTACTGATTTTATGAAACTATTATCAACCAAGGAGTTATAAAAATGAAATATGAAAAACCAACAATAAATAAAGTAGATTTTGCTATGAGTAGCAAATATGGAAGCCCTGTAAAAACACAAAAAATAAGAACAAAAATAGATGGTATTAGTGTAAATGAACTTACTAAAAAATTTGGAACTCCTCTCTTTATATTTAGTGAAAGAGAGATAGAGGATAAGTATAATACTCTTTATGAAGCATTTTCTTCAAGATATCCTGATGTGGAGTTTGGTTGGAGTTATAAAACAAACTATTTAAATGAGATATGTAAAATTTTTCATAAATTAGGTTCTTGTGCTGAGGTGGTTAGTGAGTTTGAGTATCAAAAAGCTAGAGCTTTAGGTATAGAGGGAAAAGATATCATTTTCAATGGTCCATATAAACCAAAAGAAGATCTTAAAATAGCAGTTAAAGAGGGTGCAAAGATACATATAGATCATCTTTTTGAGATAAATGATCTTGAAGAGATAGCTGATGAACTAGATATGAAAATACCTGTTGCTATCAGGGTCAATATGGATACAGGAGTCTATCCTCAATGGAGTAGATTTGGTTTCAATTATGATAATGGTGAAGCTTATGAAGCGGTACAAAGAATAAATGAGGGCGGAAAGCTATATTTAACAGGTTTGCATACTCATATAGGAACATTTATGCTTGATGCAAATGCTTATGCTATTGCTACAACAAAGCTTATGAAACTAAAAGAGCAAGTAGAGAGTGCTTTTGGATATGAGATAGAGTATATAGATCTTGGTGGAGGTTTTGCTAGTAAAAGTAATCTCAAAGGTATCTATCAATCAGCAGAGGTTATAGTACCAACAGCAGATGACTATGCAGAAGCTATAACAAATGCTATCTATGATAATAATAAAAGTGATAAACTTCCAAAACTTTATTTAGAGACGGGAAGACATTTGATAGATGAAGCTGGGTATCTTTTGACAACAGTTTGGGGTTATAAAAGATTTCCTGATGGTAAAAAAGGTTATATATTGGATGCAGGAGTAAATGTCCTTTATACATCAACTTGGTATAACTTTAATATAGAGCTTGATAAAAGATATGAGGGAGAAAATGAACCATCAATGCTAAATGGTCCTTTATGTATGAATATAGATATCATAGAAGAAAATTTGATGTTACCTCCTCTTGATAGAGGAAGTGTTTTAACTATATCTCCTGTTGGAGCATATAATTACACTCAAGCTATGCAATTTATTAGATACAAACCAGCTGTTGTGTTGATAGATAAGAGTGGAAATCCAAGGGTTATTAAAGAGGTTGATGATTTAGAAACTGTCAATTATAAGGAAAGATAGATATTTATGAGTAGTTATAAAGAGTTAGTTGATAATATTATAAAACCATACAGTGCCATACTATTTTTAGATAACAAAATAGCTGGAGTATTGATTATTTTAGTTACTTTTTTTAACTCATCAGTTGCTATAAGTGGTGTGGTAGCTATTGTAGCAACTTTTGTTTTTGCAAAAGCTATAGGGTTTAAAGGTGAATATTTTAGTGAAGGTTTTTATATATATAACTCTTTACTTGTAGGTATGGGAATTGGGTTTTTGTTTACACCTTCTTTGACAAGTATGGTACTTATAGTAATCTCAGCAATATTTACATTTGCACTTTCATTTATGCTAAATAGGCTCTTTAGCAACTATAAAATACCTATACTCTCATTACCTTTTTCTATGGTAACTATGTTTATTTATTTGGCATCACTTAAATATTCATCTCTTTATAGTTCTTTGATAAATAATACCACACTCTATGATATACATTTCAATAGTAGTTTGTACTATTTCTTTAAATCTTTAGGGACAATTTTTTTCTTACCAAATGCAATAGTAGGAATTTTACTCTTTTTGATAGTTATATATTTTTCAAGAATACTTGCGATTATGATGTTGATTGGATTTTATTTTGGAGTCTTGATACATAGTTTTTTGGTAGGTTCTTTTATTCAAGCTTTGACAAATCCATATACATTCAACTATATAATAGTAGCAACTGCACTATGTGGTATATTTTTATTACCTACTTTAAGAAATCTATTTATTGCTCTTGTTGGAGTAGCTATAAGTGTTGTATTGGTTGATGCTATAAGTATTTTATTTAACTATTATTCTATACCAGTATTTACACTACCTTTTAATATTACAGTTATTACATTCATATTTTTGTTATCTATGTTGTATTATAAAGAGTTCAATTACAATATCAAATCTACGCCTGAAGAGTCTTTGTCTTCGTATCTTAGTAGTATCTTTCGATTTGGTACAAATATGATAAAAATATCTCTTCCTTTTAGTGGAGAATGGAGTGTATATCAAGCATTTGATGGGGAGTGGACTCATAAGGGAAAATATAAGTATGCTTATGATTTTATAAAAATCAAGAATGGTAAAAGTTATAAAAATGATGGCTTGATGTTGAGTGATTATTATGCTTTTGGTGAGTCTATCTTATCTCCAGTTAGTGGATATGTTGTAGATGCTAGAGATGATTTGGTAGATAATATTATAGGAGAAGTTGATAGAGTTAATAATTGGGGTAATTATATTATCATAAAGAGTGATTTTGGTTTTTTTGTAGAGATAAGCCATATTATGCAAAACTCTTTGATGGTCAAGATTGGAGATTATATTAAGCTCAATCAAGTGATAGCTAAATGTGGTAATAGTGGCTACTCTCCTGAACCTCATATTCATATACAAGTTCAAGAGTTAGGGGTTATAAATGCTTTTACAAAAGAGTTTTTGTTTAGTGAATATTATATTGAGGATAGATTATTTTTTAATTCTCTTCCACAAACAGGAGAAGTTATTAAGTCTATTATTATCAATAAAAGTATATATTCAAGACTTATTTTTATATTGGATGATGAATTTATTTTTGATTTATATAAAGATGATAAAATCTCAGGGGAGTATAGCTTTTGTGTCAAGATGGATAGTAAAGGAGAGTTCTATTTTGAAGATATGGAGAAAAATAGGTTATATTTTTATACTGATATAACGATGTTTTATTTTTATAATTATATTGGAGAAGATTCATACTTGAAAAAGTTATTTGTTTTAATGCCTCGGCTACCATTTATGTATAATAAAAATATAAAATTTATTGATTTTATACCGGTTGATTTGGTAAACAATAAAATTAAAACAATGGTGATAGAGCTTTTGTCTATTGTTAATAAAAACTATTATAAAGTTGATAAGGAGTTTATCTTTGATGGTAATAAAATAGTTTCAAAGGAAGGAAGTGTAGAGTTGTCTCGAGATAAGAAGGGATTTGACAAAATAGAGTATCAAAACATAAAACTAATAAGGAGATGAGATGAAAATATCAAAAAAGGTGATTTTAGGAAGTTTACTTATAGCTTCTAATCTATATGCAGAGGTTACAACTATTTTACCATATGTAGCGACTTTGGATTATACAAATAATGCTAATGAGAGTGCTAAAAAAGATGGGCTTATTGGTGGTATATATTATAGTTATGGAAATTTGGACTATCTCTTTGAGATGAATTATTCTCATACAAATCTCAATTATAAAGATAGTAATATTAAAGATTTAAAACAAGATGATTTTACTATAGCCTATAGTGGATATGATACCAACTGGAAATATAAAGCAGGGTATCACTATGTTAGCTCAAATGATAACGACCTTGGTGATGGGCATATCTTTATAGTCGAAGTAGGTGGATATCAATTTTATGGATATGATAAGTTTTCTTATGGATTAGAAGGGTACTATTCTATATACAATGATGGTCATGATGAAAATAATATTCAAAAAACAATAGATGCTTATCAATTTACACCTTATATTGGTTATTCAAAGGCTATAAATATCAATACAAGAAATGATATTGAATTTAAGTTAAATTATATTATAGCCAATGATTATGAAAAAGATAGCTATACATCATATGAAATAAAAGATACACTTTACTATAAAAGTTTATATATAACATTAAGAGCTTATGGTGGTAAAATGAAAACAGGAGTTAAAGATGGTGGTTTTATCGTCTATAATACAAAAGACTTATATAAAGATGGGTATAGTGTGAAGCTTGGATACTTTATAGATAAAAATTTCTCTGTTAGTGCTAGGTATGGAAGAAATAACTTTGAAGAGTTTGGTATGAGTGGAGAAGCATCAAATGATGTAGCTCTTTTCACACTTAAGTACTCATATTAGAATTTATTATGATTAAGCAGATAGTAGTTTTTACATTTTTGACACTAACGCTTTTAGCAAAGGCTAATGAGTTTGAAGATATAAAGAGTCAATATTTTAAATCATATGATTATGAAAAGGTTGGTAGATATAGTGAAGCTATTAAAGTATTGGCTCCACTATATAACAAATATCCAAAAGGTTATACATTAAATTTAAGATTTGGATGGTTGTTTTTTCTTGATAAGAAGTATAATGATGCGATAAAGTATTATAAAAAAGCATCTCTTATCAAGACTATGGCACTTGAACCAAAATTGGGACTCACTAGAGTATATCTAGCTACTTATTCATACGAAAAAGCAGAAATGATTTCATATGAGATAATCAGGATAGACTACTATAATTATTATGCAAATTTATTTGCCATTAAGGCATTGATAGCACAAAAAAAATATAAACCAGCACTTTCTATCATAAGAAAAATGTTGGTTTTATATCCTACGGATGTACTTTTTTTAGAGCAGTTGGCTCTAGTTTATAAAGCTACAAATAGTCCTTATCTAAAGCAAGTCTATCATGATATATTGATATTGGACCCAAACAATATATTGGTTAGGAGTAATTTTAAATAATGTATAAAATATTAATCTGTGAAGAGTATATTGGTCAAAAGGCTAATGAACTTTTCATTGATTATGAGTATGATATCGCTTTGAACCAAGATGATATCTTTGCAAAGACATATGAGAAAAAGTATGATTTATATATAGTAAATTTTTCTTTTTATCAAGTTATCAAAGAGTTGAGGAAGTTTGAAGATAGTACCATTACTATTTTCATAGATGACTATTATGATATATATCATATCAAAAAAGCATTTGAAGTTGGAGATGAGTACCTTATAAAACCTCTTAACTTAGAAGAGTTAAATATAAGAGTACTTTATTATTATAAAAAACTTTACCGAGATAAAAGTAAACTTTTGAGATATAAAGATTTCTTTTTTCATACTAAAACAAAACAGTTATATAAAGAAAATAAAAAAATTAAACTTTCACCTAATGAGACTACTTTAGTAGAACTTTTTTTATCTTCTCCAAATACAAATTTACTTAAATATACTCTTTTGGATGAGATTAATAGTACAAGTGATGGAACTTTACGAGTCTATATCTCCAAGCTTAAAAAATTGGGGTTTGATATAGAGTTTAGAAGAAGTACCAACTCTTATATGTTGTTATTGCTCTGTTGAAGAATTGTTTAAATTGTTAATTCTTATACTAATAAGACTAGATACAAAAATAGCTATATAAAAAACCCCTGTGATAGTTTCAAGTGATACAAAAAATTCTGCTATATGGTTGTGTGGCAGTATGTCGCCATATCCCAATGTTGTGAGTGTGACAAAGCTATAGTATCCAACCCTAGCAAAACCTTGTTGCCAAGTTGTCACATCTAGCCCACTAAATGCACTATTGTCGATATATAGTATCATCAAGTATATCATAGTCCAAATGTTGCCTAAAAGTAGGTATAGAGTGATAGAGCCTATGATTTTGTTGCGGTCTATTTTGCCTTGAAATAGTATCTGTTTGTATGCACTAATAAAAGCTGTAATATAAAAAAACATCAATGATGAGAGTATGAAAAACACAAATACTTTACTATCAAAATACAAATTAGCTAAGGCACTAATTATATATAAAATTATAAAAGCTTTTATAGGAAGTTTTAATCTTAGACTTTTGATACTAACTATAAGCATTGTAATAATTATAGCTATAAAGATATTGTCAGCTAGATGGCTTTTGGCTTGAGCAACTACAGCTGAAGCAAACATTATACCTATGAGTGCAAAAAAGAGATATAAAAAGTTATTTTGTTGGTTGATTAATTGTTTCATTTGATTATTATATCATTAAATCTATAAAGCAATGTGATGATTTAACTGTAATGTAGATATAATTAATGTATAAAAATCAAGGAATCAAGGAGTAGGTATAATGAGACTAAAATATGTAGGGGCTTATCCGATAGTAACACACAAAGGTATATTGTTTGATCAAACAAAGCCTGATAGTTATAAATTTTTGAATGCTGTCCTTGAGATAATGGAAGCCATATCAAACAGAGCAAATGACCAACACTCCATAACGATAGATACAAATGATATCAAAGATTATGATAGTGCTACTCTTGAAGAGTTATTGCAAAAGTATTGTGAAGATTTGGATGGTTTATTGCAGTTGCAAGATAAAAAAGCACAAGAGACTATAGCCAAATATTTTGAAGGGGCTAAAAATAATCCTAATCTAAATAGTGATGAAAAAGATGCACTGTTAAATAATATAAAAATTATGCAAGAGTACTATAGACAATATATAGCCAATGAGATAGCATATGAGTGTGCCTTAAAAGCACTATCAAAACTAATACACCAAAACAAAATAGATGATATTACCTTTATGGTAGGAAGAAACTATGGATTGGTACTTACGCATTTAGCACAAGTGTTGCAAGATAGTAAGCCACCATATGATGCAACTATGGCGTTTTTCTCAGATGAGAAAGGTGAAGCATACGGCAAACTAAATATGAATAGAGACAAACACTAAAGGATATTTATGCCAAAAACACAAACTCACAAAGATGTAATAAAAAATATAAAAGATAAGATAGAGCTTTTAGAAGAAGAACATAGAGTAGAGTATGATCTATTCTATCAAGCACTTGAAGAGGTACTCATCTCAGTAGTACCAGTGCTTATGAGTGATAAAAAATACAAAGACAATGAGATAGTTAGAAGATTGATGGTGCCAGATAGGATTATCAAGTTCAAAGTAGAATGGTTAGATGACAATAACAAAATCCAAGTAAATACAGGATATAGAGTACAATTTAACAACACTTTAGGACCATATAAAGGTGGTTTGAGATTCCATCCTAGTGTCAATGAAGGGGTGTTGAAGTTTTTGGCTTTTGAGCAGATATTTAAAAATGCCCTTACTGGTTTGCCTATAGGTGGAGCAAAAGGTGGAAGTGATTTTGACCCCAAAGGCAAAAGTGATTTTGAAGTGATGAAGTTTTGTACAGCATTTATGAGAGAGCTTCACAAATATATAGGTCCAAGGATGGATGTACCAGCTGGAGATATAGGAGTAGGCAGTAGAGAGATAGGGTATCTTTTTGGTGAATATAAAAAAATCACATCCAATTTTGACGGTGTACTTACTGGTAAACCTGCATTTTTTGGAGGCTCACTTCTTCGTCCTCAAGCTACAGGGTATGGGGTGGTATATTTTACTCAAAAGATGCTAGAACTTGAACACAAAGAGCCACTCAAAGGCAAAATATGTTGTGTCTCAGGTGCTGGAAATGTAGCACTTCACACTATAGAGAAGCTTTTAGATATCGGTGCTATTCCTGTTACTTGTAGTGATTCAGGTGGTACTATATATGATGCAAGAGGTTTGGATATAGAGCTGTTAAAAGATATGAAATTTAACAAAAGAGTATCACTCCAAGAGTATATATCTCACCATCCAGAAGCCAAATATATACCTGTTAGTGAGTATCCAGAAGGTGGACATGCAGCTTGGGATATAGAGTGTTATGCAGCATTTCCGTGTGCTACGCAAAATGAATTAACATTGATAGATGCCAAAAATCTAGTCAAAAATGGATGCATAAGTGTGAGCGAGGGTGCAAATATGCCTTCAACTCCAGAAGCGATTGATTATTTTATCGACAAAGGGATTTCTTTTGCACCTGCAAAAGCAGCCAATGCTGGTGGAGTGGCAGTAAGTAACTTTGAGATGAGTCAAAATGCAGCTATGCAAAAGTGGAGTGAAGAGAAGATTGATAGAAAACTCAAAGAGACTATGGAATACATCTGTGATGAGGTGGCACAAACTGCCAAAGAGTATGGAGTAGAAAATAACTTTGTAGTAGGAGCAAATATAGCTGCTTTTATCAAAGTAGCCAATGCTATGATAGTAGAAGGGATTTAGATGATAGAGAGGATTTGGACTTTTTTAGGTAATTTTACTGAGCTTTTTTTGAGTTTGGCTTTTTTGGCACTTGTGTGGCTTTTTGTATATGATAAATTTATACAAAGAGAGCATCAACTGCTTATCAATTATCCAGTAATTGGACGATTTAGATACTTTTTTGAACTGCTTAGAGAGCCACTTAGACAATACTTTGCCGAAGAGACATTTTATGAATCCAGAGATAAAGTAGATTGGGTATATAAAGCTGCGAAAGATGTACCAAACTATCAATCATTTTCTGTATCTCAGCCTTTTTCTGGTTCGAGATTTATACTCAAACACTCATCCAATGTCAAAAATGATAATGAAGTCTCAGATGATTTTAGCGTAGTTTTTGGACAAAATAGAGAAATCCCATTTGTATCCAAAAGTCCAATCATTCGTTCAGCTATGAGTGATGGTGCTTTGAGTCCTGAAGCTGTTCGTGCATTTAGCTTGGGTGCTACACTATCTGATTTTCCTGTCAATGTAGGTGAGGGTAGTTTGACATCCAATCATCTATATACACTCAAACCTGATATAGAAAATGATAAATACCTAGAGATTATCAAGCCAACCGATAAAGAGAAAAAGATTTTTACACTAGTAGAGAAATTTGCCAATAAAGAAAGAGCGATACAACTCTATAGAAAAAGATTATTAAAAGGTATCAAAACAGCCAATACATACATCTATGATGATGATACCAAAGTACTATTTCGTATCAATTGGGATGCAAAGCTTGAAGATTTTCCAAAAGAGATTCCTGAGAGTTTGCCTGATTTGATTTTTCAGATAAGTTCTGGATTGTATGGTGTAAGAGACAAAGATGGTAACTTTGATGAGCTAAGATATCAAAAAGTGATGAGATTTTGTCGAATGACAGAGATTAAAATTGCCCAAGGTGCTAAGCAAACAGGTGGCAAATTGGCTGGTAGCAAAGTTACAGCAGATGTAGCATACTATCGTGGTGTAGAAGAGGGTAAAGATCTATTCTCACCAAATAGATTTCCATATGCAGATAGCTTAGAACATTTGATGGATTTTATAGGCAAACTCCAAGAGTTATCCAAAAAGCCAGTAGGGCTTAAAATAGTAATCTCAGATGCTAGTAACTTAGATAATATCATCAAAGAGTTATCCTTTCGCAAAGAAAAAGGTTTGTCAATACCTGATTTTGTTACAATCGATAGTGGTGAAGGTGGTAGTGCTACAGCTCCGCTTGAATTGATGGAAGCAGTAGGACTTACGACACATAATGCACTATTTGTCATAGATAGAGCATTGAGAAAATATAACCTTAGAGATGATATCAAGATAATCATTAGTGGTAAGATATTGACTCCTGATGATGTAGCTATAGCACTATCTATGGGTGCTGATGCTGTTGGTATTGCTAGAGGGTTTATGATGAGTGGTGGATGTATCAGAGCTAGGATGTGTTCTGGATTTGGCAAACATCAATGTCCTGTAGGTTTAGCTACGCAAGACCCACGCATTAGAGCATCATATCTAGTGACCAAAAAAGGTTATGAGATAGCAAATTATCATAGAAATATACTTAAAAGTCTCAAGACTATACTAGCAGTATTAGGATACACAAATATATCTCAACTCAACAAACACAATCTAACATATCGCAGTGAAAATGGCGAGATATATTTTGATATAGATCAATATTTTGAAAACAAACTTCATATGTAGAGGATAGTATGAGTGAGCATATAGTTTGTTGTCATGAGTGTGATGAGATAGTAGCTATCAAAGATACTAATAGAGTTGGTAGGTTCAAGTGTCCAGTGTGCGGTAGTTTGCTTTTTCGTCATAAAAAATCAATGACAGAGAAGATGTATGCACTCTCAATAGCAGCTTTGATACTTTTTGGAGCAACCAACTATTTTCCATTTTTATCTTTTGAAGTGTTAGGCAATCTGTCACATGCCAATTTTTTTACAAGTGTGATTTATCTAGTCAAAGAACAAGAGTATCTATTGGGGTTGGCTATATTGATGACAACTATTGTGATACCATTTTTTAGGATTGTACTATTTTTGATACTGTTTGCACCACTTTATCACAAACATATCCCAAGCTATGCTAAAAGCGTATTGAAATTTTTAGAGTTTTCTACACCTTGGGGTATGTTGGATGTATTTTTGATTGGAGTTTTTGTTTCACTAGTAAAACTAGTCAAAATGGGTAGCATTATAGCAGGTACTTCTGTTTGGGCATTTGGAGTTTTGGTTTTTGTACTAGCTGCTATGCAAGTTACATTCAATCCACACCAAATATGGGAGTTGATAGATAGAAATGAGGAGAGTAGATGAGAGCTATTGAGTGTGGTTTAGCAACTTGTAGTGCATGTCATCATATAGTAAAGATGCCCCCAAGACTTGATGGAGTGAGTATCTGCCCTAGATGTGGCGAAGAGGTAGTATATCGCAAAAAAAACTCTATAGAGCATACTTGGGCTTTGGTGATTGCTAGTATATTGTTTTATATACCTGCCAATATGTTGCCTATGATGCATGTACACACATTTGCTGGTACGCAATCTGATACTATCATAAGTGGTGTTATATATTTTTTGCATTCAGGCTCATACCTCATAGCTGCTGTTATATTTATAGCTAGTATTATTGTACCTATTACAAAGCTTTTGATACTGGTATATTTGCTTATCTCTGTACAGTTTCAAAAAGGAGCCAACAAAGTCAAGAAAAAAAGACTCTATCAACTAACAGAGCTTATAGGTAAATGGTCAATGGTAGATGTGTATGTGGTAGCTATCATGATAGCATTAGTGCATTTTGGTGGTTTGAGTGAGATCAAAGCAGGTCAGGGGGCTAACTATTTTTTGTTGGTAGTTATTTTGACAATGATAGCAGCAATGCGTTTTGATCCAAGATTAATTTGGGATATAAAGGAAGATAATGCAACACGAATTTAAAGAAGCTGTATGGCAAGAGAAAAAAAGGGGGATTTCTGGTGTTTGGATAGTACCTATCTTGGCACTAGTTATTGGTGCGTGGCTAGTGTGGAGTTCGTATATAAAGCAAGGACCTACTATCCATATCACATTCAAGTCAGCTGCTGGAATCCAAGCTGGAAAAACTCTAATCAAATACAAAGATATAGTCGTAGGTAAAGTAACCAAGGTAAGATTTAATGAAGATTTATCCAAAGTTATAGTTACCGCAGAACTTCAAAAAAATATGACTAAATTTTTGAGTGAAAATAGTAGATTTTGGGTGGTACAAGCCAAGCTAGGTTTTGGAGAGGTACAAGGGCTTGATACTTTGCTCTCTGGTGTATATATAGTGATGGACCCACAAAAGGGTAATCAAGAGGTAAGAGATTTTGAAGGCTTGGAACAGATACCAGTAGTCAATGCTGGAGATAAAGGTAAAAGCTTTTTTCTAAAAGCCAACTCTATAGGCTCTTTGGATGTGGGATCACCGATATATTATAAAAAACTCAAAGCTGGTAGTGTAGCATCATATAAGCTAGATAATGATGGACAAAATATCACAATTGAAGTATTTATAAAAGCACCATTTGATAAATTAGTAACTGAAAAAACAAAGTTTTATAATGCAAGTGGTATCAATATGAGTATGAATGCCAATGGTATAGAGGTTGATACAGAGTCTTTGGTATCAGTAATGATGGGTGGATTGGCATTTGATAACTTTGATATCGAAGGTGATAGTCAAAAAGTTAAAGCTGGTTATACATTTAAACTATATGCTAGTAAAAAAGAGGCTTTGAAGCCTAGCTATAAAAGAGAGCTTTATTTTTGGGTATATTTTGATGAATCAATAAGAGGTTTGTCTGTAGGAGCTCCAGTTGAGTTTAGAGGAGTCAAGCTTGGTGAAGTAGTGAGTTTTGCATTGGTGGGAGACTCTGATAGTGCTGAGTTTAAAATCCCAATCTTAATCAAAATAGAGCCAGAGAGATTTATCATTACAGGGCATAGTGGAGGAAAAGGCAACGAAGTGAGTTTACCAGTATTTGAGAAATTGCTCAAAAAAGGTTTTAGAGCCCAACTACAATCAGGCAATCTTCTAACAGGAGAGCTATTTATCTCGCTTGATATGTATAAAGATATGCCTTATGTTGAGCCTAAAAAAGAAAATGGTTACTATGTGATACCAACAATACCAGCAACAATGCAGACACTCAAAGCAGATGTGCAAACTCTACTAGAGAGAATCTCAAAAATACCATTTGAACAAATAGGTCAAGATGTAGAAGTACTTTTAAGTGGTATCCACCAAGATACTATGCCAAGAGTAAATGACTCGGTTGATAATCTAAATGCACTTATCAAAAATACAGATAAAATGATGAAAAGTGCTAAAAAAACTTATCTTGATGAAAATGCCCAAATCAACAAAAAGATACTCAGATTAATAGATGAGATGAGTAGAACAACCAAATCCATAAGACACTTGAGCGATTATCTTGAGAGACATCCAGAATCACTAATCAAAGGGAAATAGTATGAAAAAAAGAGCTTTATTATATACACTATCAGCACTCATCCTAGTAGGGTGTAGTGCCAAATCCAACTTTTATCAGCTAACACCAACACAGAGTAAACATCCAAAAAGCTATATCAAAAAAGACAAAATTATAGCCATAGCACCTATAGAGATAGCAGACTATATCGACAAACCACAAATCATCACTCGTATAGACAATGAGCAGTTATCACTACACGAGTTAGATAGATGGGCAGGAGCGATAGATAAAAATATCCAATCAGTCATCAGATATGACTTGATGCACAAACTACCAAGATACACAATCCTAACCAAACCACTACCAGAGCTAATAGATAACAAATACACTCTATATATCCATATAGACAGATTTGATGGCGATATCAACGGTAGTGTAGTATTGGATGGTAGATGGAGCCTTATCGATGAAAATGAAGATAGATTCATCAAAGGCAAAAATATCCACTACAAAACCCAAGCCAACAACACCTTGCCATCTATTATCTCAACACAAAGCAAACTTTTGGATAGATTGGCTAGTGATATAGCTAGGGAGGTTAGATAGTGAGTAGTCAATAGTGAGTGGTGAGTAGTTAGGATTTGCGACTTTGGTTGCTTAATCCTCCCTCAACGCCTCTGCTATCAACTCCAATGGGTTTTTAAATACTATATCTGAGCCATTTTCATTGAGTGCTTGGGATATCTGGACTCTACAGGCACTACACTCAGCACTGACATAGGTAGCTTTGGTCTCTTCTATCATGGCGGCTTTTGGTTTACCAGCAGCTTGGGCTAGGTGGAATTTTTCTGTCTGCATTGTAACTCCACCAAAACCACAACATCTACTAGCATCACTCATCTCTACTATGTCATAGTTGGGGTTTAGAAGTGCTCTTGGCTCTTTATAGATGCCTTGGACTTTTTTGGCATGGCATGGGTCGTGGTAGGTTACTAAGGTGTCAAACTTTTTGCCTTTTTGCTCCAAAATCTCTTTGAGATTGGTGTGTTTGTATAGCCAATCTGTTGCCATATATACCTTTTTGGTTACCTCTTTGGCTCTTTTTTCCCACTGTGGCATATTGCGGTTTTTGAAAAAGATTTGCCAATCGTGTGTTACCATAGCTGAGCATGTAGCCTCAGGGATTAGCATAGCATCATACTCATCCATAAATGTCTCAAAATACTCTATATTGGCTTTAGTCATCCTCTCTACACTATCAAATGCACCAGTAAAATATGCAGGAGCCCCACAACACTTTTGTTCTTTGGGGATGAAAACTTCGATATCAAGATACTCTAGTATCTCAACCAAGCTTTTTCCGATACCTTCATAGTTGTAGTTACCAAGACATCCTATAAATATAGCTACTTTTTGTTTGGGCTTGGTAGCTGGTATATGCTCAGGGTAGCTATTTAGAAAGCTTGTTTTCATCATCGATGGGATGAGTCTATCTTTTTTCATCAAAGGTAGCGAAAATCGAGATTTTAAACCTCTTTGTTTTTCATCTTCTACAAATGCACAAGTTTTGAACATAAAGCCTAGCTTCATTACCCAATCCATCACTTTACGATGCTCTAGCAAGAAAAATATAACCTTTTTAAACCAAGCTATACCGTATCTATCGGCGATATCGGCTCTAACTTGCTCTATGACCATATCTGTTGGCAATGAGTTAGGACATACATCTGTACAAGCAGTACATAAAAAGCAGCTTTCAAATATATCTTTGGCTTGTCTATCTAGTACCAAATCACCACGGTGGTAAGCACCAAGCAAATCGATAAAACCTCTTGG
>Ga0256913_10000815_pt1 | contig 16183 bp, 14 predicted proteins | sample Axial_MatmetaG_FD_185970 | JGI IMG/M metagenome (GOLD analysis project Ga0256913, IMG submission 185970) | Deep-sea worm associated microbial mat communities from Axial Seamount, Juan de Fuca Ridge, Pacific Ocean - Axial_Mat | ecosystem: Environmental > Aquatic > Marine > Oceanic > Microbial...
AATTGTTTTTAGTATAAAAATATTATATCATTATTAATAAAAAACAAATATAATATAGTATATTTGTATACTAACTATTAAAATTAAAAAAAGATGAAAAGATTACTTTTATTAACAGTTGTTGTTATTGTAAGTGTATTAACATTTTCAAGTTGTAGTAAATATGAAGAAGGACCTGCAATTAGTTTTAGAACAAAAGCAGCAAGAGTTGCAAATGAATGGGTTGTAGACAAAGCTTATGATAATGGTGTTGAGGTAAATGTAAGTTTATACAATGGACATATTCTTAAGTTAGAAAAAGATGGCTCCGGAACAATTACTTATCCAATTGGGACTTCTGATATTCAATGGGAATTTAACGATTCTAAAGAAAAAATTCGTACTAGATCAAAAGATATATTAGGTAATTGGAATGAATGGAAAGATGAAGATTTTGTTACAATTTTGAAATTAAAAAATGATGAGTTTTGGACTAAAGATAAAGATAATGATGAAATTCATTATAAAACAAAATAATTTTATTTTTGATTAGACAGAAATAACCCTTACAGGTTTTTTAGAAAAAAATAATTAAAACCATGGAGAATAATTTCTCTGTGGTTTTTTTTTGGCCTTTATTTAAAAAAGATGTATTTTTAAAAAAAATAAATCAATGTTAATAGTAGGAATAGCAGGCGGAACAGGTTCAGGAAAAACAACAGTAGTTAAAAAAATAATAGAAAGTTTACCAAAAGACGAGGTTTCTGTACTTTATCAAGATTCGTATTATAAGGATAATAGTCATATTCCTTTGCAAGAACGAAAAAAAATTAATTTTGATCATCCATCGGCAATTGAGTTTTCGTTAATTTGCGAGCATTTAGAGAAACTGCGAAAAGGCGAAACTGTAGAAGAACCAACATATTCATATTTAACATGTTTGCGTCAATCGGAGACAAGAACCGTACTACCAAAAAAGGTTGTTATAGTTGAAGGTATTTTGGTTTTAACCGATTCTAAATTGCGAGATATGTTTGATATAAAAGTATTTGTAAGTGCCGATGCTGATGATAGATTAATGCGTGTAATAAGTAGAGATATAAAAGAACGTGGACGCGATGTAGATAATGTTTTGCAACGATACGATAGAACTGTAAAACCAATGCATTTGCAGTTTATTGAGCCATCTAAACGCTATGCCGATATAATTATCCCACAAGGAGGACAAAACAAAGTTGGAATAAATATTTTAACAGGATTTATTAAACAAAACTTATAAATTGTGATTTACGATTTAGACATAACTAAAATATTATTTCTTGATATAGAGACTGTTCCGCAGGTTTCTGATTTTTCTAAATTAGATGATACAAAAAAACATTTATGGGAGAAAAAAGCAAAAACCCTTGTTAGTAGCGATGTAGAACCTGCTGATGTATATAGTCGGGCGGGAATATATGCCGAGTTTGGAAAAATAGTTTGTATCTCAATAGGTTTTATTAGCATAGAAAATGATGTAAGGAAATTGCGATTAAAATCTTTTTACGATGATGATGAGAAAAAATTATTAGAACAATTTAACCAACTTTTGAATGCACATTTTAATTCCGATGAATTTTATCTTTGCGGGCATAATGGTAAGGAGTTCGATTATCCGTATATCGCTCGCCGTATGTTAATTAATGGTATTAGATTACCAAAACTATTAAATATTGCAGGTAAAAAACCTTGGGAAATAAAACATTTAGATACCCTTGAACTTTGGAAATTTGGTGATTATAAGCATTATACATCACTAGAACTATTAACTAATATATTTAATATTCCAACTCCAAAGGACGATATTGACGGCAGTCAAGTTGGTGATGTTTACTATAAAGATAATGACTTAAAACGCATTGCAATTTATTGCGAAAAAGATGTTATTGCAACAACTTCACTTTTTTTACGATATAGAAACGATGATTTAATCTCTGATGAAAATGTAATTTCGGTTACTGAATTTTAGACTTATGCATAAAGTATTATTTATAATAGCGATTTTATTATCATCTTTATTGTATTCTCAATCGCAACAAGTAGATACAATTCAAAATTCTGATACTTTAAGAAAAAATATAATAAAATTTAGGATAATCTCAACAATTGAATTAATTAATAATGTTAATAGACAGATAATTGGGCTTGAATATGAGCATAAATTAAATAACATAACATCTTTGGTTTTAGATTTTGATATTGGTTATTTCGATAAATACGTTTATTATAAATATTATAATTTTTTTACTTTAGTTGATGAACTACCCTATATTAAAAAAACAGTAACGACTAAAGGATTTCATATTGCACCAAATTATAAATATTATTTTTATAATTTTAACCATATTAGTTTATCCGGATTTTCTATAGGAAGTGCTATAGATTATTATTTTTATAAGAAAAATTACGATTATTTCGATTCTCGAACAAATATTACTACAAAAACTAATTATAATTCTCAACAGTTTTCATTGGGAGCTGTCTTGGGTTTGCAGTTCTTAATAAAAAATAGAATAACTATTGATGTATCATCGTCCTTGTTTTTAAAACTTTTTTCTTTTACAAGTAATAATGGTGATGAGATTTATTCGAAAAATTCTTTTTGGGTTAGCGATAATGGAAATTTATGGGCAGTTTATAGAGTTAAATTAGGTTATGCATTCGGAAAATGAAAAATAAGATACATAACATATTATTTATAATATTTTTATTTGTGTTAATTTCTTGCAATAAAGAGAATAAATATGAAATTGATAATCTAAATCATAACACAATTATGATTTTAGGTCATAGGGGAATGGGCGAGTTGTATAAATATCCCGGAAATACTGCCGAAGCAATTCTTCCTGTTATAGGCATAGGAGCAGATGGTACCGAAATAGATATACAAATGACAAAGGATAGCGTTTTAGTTCTATATCATAGTGATTTATTAGATACAAGAACTACTTGCACTGGTAAAATATCTGAAAAATATTGGTATGAAATAAAAGATTGTAAATATAATTTGACTTGGGCATTAGTTCCTTTGTGTACTGTAGATAGTTTGTTTGAATTGATTGATAATATAAATGATTATTATTTTTCTTTTGATATTAAGTTAGATGGTGAAATGGCAGATAATGAGGAATATAAAAAGACTTTTTTAAGAGCAATTTTGGCAATTGATGATAAATATAATATGTCTGAGAATATTATTATTGAAGGAGAAAAAGATTTTTTATTATTAGGAAGAAGTTTAGGTTTAACAAATAAAGAATGTGTTGTCAGAGCTGGTCCTATTGAGAAAAGTATTGAGTATGCAGTTGAATATAATTTCTTTTGTGTTGGAGCAGAAACAAGCGTACCAAAATCGGTAGTAAAAGATGCTCACAATAAAGGTATTAGATTTATGGTCTGGAATGCAAAAAATAATATTGGAAATTTAGAAGCAATTGATAAAAATGTTGATATAATACAAACTGATGCTCCTATTCATATCTTACAACAATTAAATAGATATGATTATGAATATCAAATACCATAATCTGTATTATAGTTGATAGAAAATAAATGTGATGAATAATGCTGGATAAATTAAGCAATTATATCATCGTCATCTTTTTTAAACTGAAAACCAAGACGTTTTCCTGTTTTAATCTTAGATTTATTAATTTTTTCTTTCATTTGTGCTACTGTAACAAATTTAACATCATCGTAGTTTGGTACAAGTAAATCGAAATCAAGAGAGTACAAAATAGCAGATTCAATAATATTTCTAATTGCTTCTTTGTCAATAACACTATTGCCAAAATCGTTATAAAGAAAACCTAATTGACGTTTACCCTCAACAAAGTAGTGGTTTTCTTTATTAATAAAAATTCTACCAATCAAATATCCCAAATCATCAAAACGGTTATATTTGAAGGAATCGTTTAAGAAATTATATATACTAATAATTCCTGAGTAAGAAGCTAATTTATCTTCTTTTACATAAGAAATTTTCCAAATTCCACTGCCTTTGTCAAACTCAAAAATATTAGAGTGCATATTAAAAACCAACAAGTCACCGGCAATTTTTATTTCAGCCTCAAAAGCACCTCTGTCTTTATATTCCAATAGAATCCTTTTGTCGTTCTCAAGTAATTCTTTGTTGTAATCTTTAACAATTGCTTGCAAAACTTGTTTCAATTGTTTAAAAGTTTTTAATGTATTATCGTAAACTAACTGTTTTGTAACGGATTTCTCCTTTAAAGTTTTGATAATTTTGGATTTGGCATCTTCTTTTTTCATTATTCAGGTTTTAATATGCTTTTGCAAAAATTACTCTTTCCTTAGATTGTTTGCCTGTTAAAATACATTTTCCTATTTCTTCTTCGTTTTCAACAGGAATACATCTAATAGTAGCTTTTGTTAAATCTTTTATTTTTTGTTCAGTTTCAACTGTTCCGTCCCAATGTGCAAGAACAAATCCACCGTTTTCAATCTTAGTTTTAAAATCTTCAAAATCATCAGATTTAAAAGTGTTCTCGTTTCTAAATTTTAGAGCTTTATTATAAATATTTTCTTGAATCTCGTCAAGTAATTCTGCAATATATTCATGAACATCGTGCATCATTGCCATAGATTTTTCTTTTGTATCTCTACGAGCAACTTCAATAGTTCCTTGTTGCATGTCTCTTGGTCCGATAGCCAAACGCACAGGTACACCCTTCATTTCGTATTCAGCAAATTTAAATCCGGGTTTGTGTGTATCACGATTATCATATTTTACCGAAATACCCATATCTCTAAGTTTACCGGCAATTTCGTTTGCTTTTTTACTAATAGCAGCTAATTGCTCATCACCTTTATATATAGGTACTATAACAACTTGTATTGGTGCAAGTTTTGGAGGCAAAACAAGACCATCGTCATCGGAGTGAGCCATTATTAATGCACCCATCAAACGAGTAGAAACTCCCCACGAGGTCGCCCAAACATATTCTAGTTTACCCGATTTATCAGCAAATTTCACATCAAAAGCTTTAGCGAAATTCTGACCAAGAAAGTGAGATGTTCCGCTTTGTAGTGCTTTGCCATCTTGCATCATTGCTTCAATTGTATAAGTATCTAGAGCTCCTGCAAATCTTTCATTTTCCGATTTCCTACCAATAATAACAGGCATTGCCATCCATTTTTCTGCAAAGTCGGAATAAACACCAATCATTTGTTTTGTTTCTGCAATAGCCTCTTCTTTTGTGGCGTGTGCAGTGTGCCCTTCTTGCCATAAAAATTCTGCTGTACGCAAAAATAATCGTGTTCTCATTTCCCAACGTACAACATTTGCCCATTGATTAACCAAAATTGGCAAATCTCTATAAGATTGAATCCAATTTTTATATGTACTCCAAATAATTGTTTCAGATGTTGGACGAACAATTAATTCTTCTTCTAATTTTGCATCAGGGTCAACTATAACACCTTTCCCATTAGGGTCGTTTTTTAAACGATAATGTGTTACAACAGCACATTCTTTTGCAAAGCCATCAACATGACTTGCCTCTTTACTAAAAAAAGATTTTGGTATAAATAGCGGAAAATATGCATTTTCGTGACCGGTTTCTTTAAACATTTTGTCTAATTGGGCTTGCATTTTTTCCCAAATTGCATATCCGTATGGTTTTATTACCATTGAACCTCTAACAGCCGAATTCTCAGCTAAATCAGCTTTTATAACTAACTCGTTATACCATTGCGAATAATTCTCTTTTCTTGATGTTAGACCTTTTGCCATATTTTTTGGTATGATATTTGAAATTGAACAAATAATTAAATTTTTATACAAAAAAACAATAAAAATTTGATAATTTTATCATTCTTAATAAAAATTTGGAGGATTAGTCATGAAAACTTTAAAAATATTAGTTGTTTTATCATCGGTTTTACTTGCTGCGTGCGGTACAACTAACAGTGTAGGTTATGCTTACGATGATGTTTATTATACACCTTCTGATGATAAACCAACTCAAGTAAAACCGGGAAATCCATATACTGATAATTCTTCGGCAGATAATTCTTATGCAAAATCTACTTCAGAACAATATGTTGATGAAAATGGTGAAACTTATGTAACAAATAATTATTATGAAGATGATTTTGATTATGATGATTATTATGATTATGAATATGCCGCTCGTATTAAAAGATTTCATGAACCATGTGTAACTGACTATTATTATGACAGTTATTATACAAATTCATATTGGTATGATTATAATCCTTATAACTATGGCGTAAGTATATATTATGGATATAATTGGTGGTATCCAAGCTATGGTTTCTCTATTGGTTGGGGCTGGGGAGGCTATTATGGTGGATATTACCCATATTATGGCGGTTATTATCCATATTACGGAGGAAGCTATTGGGCAGGATATAATCATGGATATTATGACGGATATTATGGATATAATTCTCCTTATTACTATAATAGTTATGACAGAACTAATTATGCACGTCAGTCTAATGGCTCGTATTCTAGTTCGGGAGGAAGAGATAATTATAATAGTTTTGCTTCAAATTATAATAGAACTTCAAATGTAAGTTATGATAACTCAGGAAGAAGAGTGAACAATAATACATCAGGTAGAGTTAATAATAATACATCAGGTAGAGTTAATAATAATACATCTGGAAGGGTAAATAATAATACATCAGGTAGAGTTAATAATAATACATCTGGAAGGGTAAATAATAATACATCTGGTAGAGTTAATAATAATACATCTGGAAGGGTAAATAACAATACATCTGGTAGAGTTAATAATAATACATCTGGTAGAGTTAATAGTGGAAGTTCAGGAAGAACAAATACAAACAGCTCAGGAAGAATAAGTACTAATAGTTCGTCAAGCAGAAATAACTCTAGTAGTTATGGAAGAAGTTCAACTTCAAGAAATAATAACAATTCATCTAGATATGGTAGAAGCTCAACTTCTAGGTCAAATAGTGGTTCTTTAAGCAATGGACGAAGTTCGACTTCAAGAAGTAGTACACCAAGAAATAACTCTAGTAGTTATGGAAGAAGTTCAGGAAGTAGCCATTCTACTCCACGTTCAAGTAGTAGTAGATCATCAAGAGGATATTCTTCGGGAAGTTCTTCAAGCAGAAGTTCAGGAAGTTACTCTTCCGGTAGAAGTTCAGGCGGAAGAAGTAGTGGATACAGTAGTGGACGCTCTTCAGGAGGAAGCCATTCATCGGGAAGTAGAGGAAGTTCAGGAGGAGGTCGCTCATCTGGTGGTGGACGTTCTTCTGGTGGAAGAAGATAGTAAATTATAATTAATACAGGAGTAAATAATCTTACACGATTATACTTTATTCCTGTATTTTATTTCAACTAAAACATGTAAAAAATAAAAAAAATTAAGATGAAAAAATATTTTTATACAATAATAATAGTTTTTATTAGTATTTTAAGTGCAACATCTCAAAACGAAATAGACGCATTAAGATATTCTCAAATGTATTATGGTGGAACAGCAAGGTTTTCTGCAATGGCAGGTGCTTTTGGAGCTTTAGGTGCCGATGCTTCAACATCTAGTTTAAATCCGGCAGGTATAGGAGTTTATAATAAATCGGAATTTACTATTACTCCAAACCTTGTTTTTAACAATACCTCTAGCGAATTTATGTTGAATAGATATAATGGATACAGAACTAATTTTAATTTAAATAATCTAGCTTATGTTGGTGCATTTAAAACAGGACAGGGTAGAGGACTTGTATCTGTAAATTGGGGCTTTAATTATAATAGATTAAATAACTATCATTATAACACATATTTTCAGGGTGTCAATAATTCCAGTTCTTATTCTGATGTTTTTGCAGCAAATTCTAATGGGTATGGTATTGAACAATTAAATCTTTACAGAGAAAAATTAGCATGGGAAACATATACTATAAATAGTACAGATTCGGTAAATAAGTTATACGAAAGTGCTTTGCCTAATTATGGAGAACTACAAACAAAAGAAATATATAAAAGAGGTTATATGGGTGAAGCCGATTTTTCATTTGGTTTAAATTATGATCATAAATTTTATTGGGGCTTTACTCTTGGTTGGGTTTGGACAAGGTATTATGAAGATTCTTATTATAAAGAAACTGATAACGATGGAAGTATAGATAATTTTAATTATTTTGATTATAATGAATTTCTTAAAACAAATGGAACAGGAATAAATCTTAAAACAGGGTTTATATATAAACCCATTAATTTTATTAGAATTGGTGCTGCATATCATTCACCTACTTGGTTAACTCTAGAAGATAATTATTTTACAGAAATGTATTCTTCTTTCGATGATGTTGGCTCTAATTACGCAATGTCGCCAAGTTTGTGGCAAAGATATAATTTACGAACACCTTCAAGATTTCTTGGTAGTTTAGCTTTTATTTTTGGGAAAATGGGTATTCTTAGTATTGACTACGAATATGTAAATTATACATGGGCAAGATATGGTTCGTATTATGATTTCTATCCATACAATGCAAATCAATCTATTATTAACACATATAAAGGAGCACATAATATTAAAATTGGTGGAGAAGTAAGGGTGAATTTCATTTCTTTCAGAGGTGGTTTTGCATTTTTCGACAGCCCATATCAAGCATATTTAACAAATGCTAATAGCTATACATATCAGTACACCGGTGGTCTTGGATTTAATTTTAATGATTATTTTCTTGATTTAGCTTATGTTCATCAAACTAACGATGTGAATTATTATTTATACGATACCGATATTGCTCACGTTGACAGAGCTTTAATAACAAGTAATAGTAATAAATTTATGATTACTGTTGGTGCGAGATTTTAATCTGAAGAATTCCTCGAGCTTACCTCGGGTGTTGCTGTTACCTCTCCTTGAGGAGAGATCAAAACTTTTGTAAAAAGTTTTGGGTGAGGTGTAATAAATAAATTTCGTTTTTTGTAGCTTTAGGTTAAAATGTAAAATGAAACGAGAGAAATATCTCTATGGTTTTGCCTCGAGGATAGTTCGTTTCAAGAATTTTTTTATTTTTTAATTGTGATAAAAAGACAATTGAATTATTATCTTTGCAAAATAATTTATAAAAAATAAAAACTTGAAAAAATTAATAAGAGTTTTAAGATATGTAATACCTTATTGGGGATCGGCAGCAGCCAGTATGTTTTTTAATATATTTTCCACTTTTTTTGGTTTATTTTCTTTAACAATGTCAATACCTTTTTTATCAATTTTATTTCAAACAGGAACTAAAGTTATTGATAAACCGGAAGGTATAGAACTTAGTATGCAATCTCTTGAGCAAAATTTTAATTATTTTGTAAGTAACCTAATAGCCACACACGATAAAATTTACGGATTAGCATTTATAAGCATACTTGTAATTGTTTTTTCAATGCTAAAAAATTTGTTTCGATATATGTCATCATTCTTTTTAGCAAATGTTAGAAACAGTGTTATAAAAGACGTTAGAAAATCGCTGTTTTACAAGTTGTTAGACTTGCCAATAGCATTTTACTCAAACGAAAGAAAAGGCGATATTATTTCTAAAATGACAAGTGATGTAGGAGAAATTGAAGTCTCTGTAATGCGTTCAATAGAGATGCTTTTTAGAGATCCGATAACAATAATATTATATTTGGTTACCTTGTTTTTTATGAATTTTCAATTAACACTTTTTGTATTGATATTATTACCAATAACAGGACTTTTAATAGGTAGAATTGGTAAAAATCTAAGAAAAACAAGTTTTAAAGGACAAAGCAAATTAGGATTTTTGATGTCGGTTGTTGAAGAAACATTAACGGGATTAAGGATAATAAAAGCTTTTAATGCCGAAGAAAAAATGAGAAATCGTTTTACTAATATAAATAACTCATACACACGCTTAATGATTAAAATGTGGAGACGTAGAGATTTGGCAAATCCTATGAGTGAGTTTCTTGGTTCTGTTGTTATGGTTAGTTTAATGTGGTATGGTGGATCTATGGTTTTATCAGATACAAGTTCTTTATCTCCACAAGCATTTATGGGATATTTATTGATATTTTCACAAATAATATCACCGGCAAAATCCTTTTCAACAGCATATTATAATGTACAAAAAGGAATTGCCTCAATTGATAGAATAGATGAAATATTAGATGCTGAAAATCCTATTAAAGATACCGAGAATCCTATAGTTTTAAAGGAATTTGAAAAAGATATAGAATTTAGAAATGTTTCATTCAAATATAAAGATGATTATGTTCTTAAAAATATTAATCTTAAAGTTGGAAAAGGAAAAATGATTGCACTGGTAGGTCAGTCGGGTTCAGGAAAATCAACTTTAGTTGATTTATTACCAAGGTTTTGGGATATAGAAGAAGGCGAAATACTAGTAGATGGTTATAATATTAAGGATATCAGTATTAACTCACTTAGAGGATTAATGGGAAACGTAAATCAAGAACCAATTTTGTTTAATGATACATTTTTTAATAATATTGCTTTTGGCGTAGAAAATGTTAGCGAAGAAGAAATTATTGCTGCAGCTAAGGTTGCTAATGCTCACGAATTTATTGTTGAAACTGACGATGCTTATCAAACAAACATTGGTGATAGAGGAAATAAATTATCCGGCGGGCAACGACAAAGAATTAGTATAGCACGTGCTGTATTAAGCAATCCGCCAATTTTAATTCTTGATGAAGCAACATCGGCACTAGATACCGAAAGCGAACGATTGGTTCAAGATGCTTTGAATAATTTAATGAAAAACAGAACATCAATTGTTATCGCACACCGTTTATCTACAATAGTTTCTGCCGATTTAATTTGTGTATTGAAAGATGGAAAAATAATTGAACAAGGTACACACCAAGAACTTTTAGAATTAGACGGAAATTACAAAAAGCTTCACAAAATGCAAACTTTTTAAACTTATTCTCCTATAAAGATATTTTAGGATATTTATATCTTTATTTAATCTAAATAACCCTATCTTTGTGCAAAATTTAGTTTTATGATATTGCAAGAAGATACTTTTACAACAAAACGTAAAGCCCTTAGAATAAACCTAGAACCTGCAATTTATGGAACAGTTGCCGAGATAGGTGGCGGACAAGAAGTTGCACGTTCATTTTTTCAAGCAGGTGGAGCTTCGGGAACAATAGCAAAAAGTATCTCAGCCTACGACAAAACTTTTAGCGATAATTTATATAACAATAACATCTTAATTTGTTATTTTGTTTATTGTAAGAAAATAATTAATAGAGTTCCCCTTAATTACTATTTTTTTTAGTAATTTTTGCCCAAGTATCTCTTAATGCAACAGTTCTGTTAAATACTATTTTATTTTCAGTAGTATCTTTATCAACACAAAAATAACCTAATCTTTCAAACTGATATTTTTCTTCTATACTGCTGTTTTTTACAGACTTCTCGACAAAAGCATTTATTATTTTTAAAGAATTAGGATTGATATTATCTATAAAGTCCCCTTCTGCTTCCGGATTTTCGCTTAAGAATAATCGGTCGTATAAACGAACTTCTGCTTCTATATTATCGTTAGCATCAACCCAATGCAATGTGCCTTTAACTTTTCTACCATCGGGTGATTTTCCACCTTTAGAAAGAGGATCGTATGTACAATGTAGTTCTGTAATATTTCCATTAGCATCTTTTATTACATCATTACAAGTAATAAAGTAGGCATAACGTAAACGAACCTCACGACCAACAGATAAACGGAAAAATTTCTTTGGAGCATCTTCCATAAAGTCTTCTTGTTCAATATAAATTTCACGCGAGAAAGGAACTTTTCTTGTTCCCATATTTTCATCTTCCGGATTGTTTACTGCATCAAGCTCTTCTGTCTGATTTTCGGGATAGTTTGTAATTACAACTTTAAGTGGATTTAATACTCCCATTACTCGTTTAGCTCTTTTATTTAAATCCTCTCTAATACTAAATTCTAAAAGAGCAACATCAATCATATTGTCGCGTTTTGCAACTCCAACTCTGTCGGCAAAATTGCGAATAGATTCGGGGGTGTAACCTCTACGGCGTAAGCCACTAACAGTTGGCATTCGCGGATCGTCCCATGCCGATACATAATTATCTTCAACAAGTTTAAGCAATTTTCTTTTGCTCATTATTGTATAAGTCATATTTAAACGAGCAAATTCAATTTGTCGTGGGCGTACCTTCCCTTCTTCGGCAAGTTTATCTAAAAACCAATCGTAAAGTGGTCGGTGAACTTCAAATTCTAAGGTGCAAATTGAGTGTGTTATTCCTTCGATATAATCTGATTGACCATGAGCAAAATCGTACATAGGATATATACTCCATTTATCGCCTGTGCGATGATGTGTAGCTTTTTTTATACGGTACATCAATGGGTCACGCATGTGCATATTTGGCGAACTCATATCAATTTTTGCACGAAGCGACATTTTCCCTTCTTCTATTTCGCCGTTTTTCATTTTTTCGAAAAGTTCTAAACTTTCTTCAATCGGGCGATTACGCCAAGGACTTTCTTTTCCCGGCTTTGTTGGAGTTCCTTTGTATTCAGCTATTTCTTCAGCCGTTTGCTCACATACATAGGCATTGCCAGATTTAATTAATTGTGTAGCAAAACCGTAAAGAGTATCAAAATAATCAGAAGTGTATAGTGGTTCATTATTCCACTGAAAGCCCAACCATTGAACATCTTCTTTTATAGAATCTACATATTCTGTATCTTCTTTTGTTGGGTTTGTATCATCAAATCTAAGATTGGTTAAACCATTATATTTTATCCCTAAACCAAAGTTTAAACATATAGATTTTGCATGTCCTATATGTAAATATCCGTTTGGTTCAGGAGGGAATCGTGTTAAAATACTTTTGTGCTTTCCTGTTTTTAAATCTTCTTCAATTATTTGTTCAATAAAATTTAAAGATTCTTTTTTCTCAATATTTTCTTCTTTGATACTCATTTTTCTGACGAATTATTTTGAAGTGCAAAGGTAATAAATTAGATTTTAGATTATAGACTTTAGACAATAGTTTCTTTTAAAAATTCATTCCTTGGCTTAAGTTTTCTTTTTTCATCTTATTTCTAATTCTATCGGTTATTTCAAAGTTTTTTAATCCACCCCAATGTGGTGCAATTAGCATATCTTTTGGCGATTCCGAAGAAAAACGTTCTAAGATTATATCTGGTCTTAGGTGTTTTAAGAAATTAATTACTTCTTTTACATAAGTTTCAATATCAAATAAATTAAAATTATTTGGGTTTTCAGCAAATTGTTTTGCCATTTTTGTTCCTTTAATTATTTGAAGCTGATGTAGTTTTAGAAATTCTATTGGTAATTCGGAAACTTGTTTTGCATGATTTACAAAATCGGAACTTGTTTCACCTTGTAAGCCAATTATTAAATGTCCACCGAGATGTATGTTTTTGTTTTTAAGTAAACTATAAGCATTAATTGTATCTTTAAAATTGTGGCAGCGGTTAATCAAATCTAAACTTTCGTTTTTGGTTGATTCTATGCCAAGTTCAACAACAACATAATATTGTTTAGCAAGATTTGCTAACAAATCAACAATTTCTTTATTAATAGTATCGGGTCTTGTAGAAATTACCAGACCAATTACTTTTGGGTGAGAAAGTGCTTCTTTGTATAATTTTTCCAGACCTTCAACACTATCATATGTATTTGTATATGCTTGAAAATATGCTAAATACTTCTGTGTTTTATATTTAGGTTCAAAAAAAGCAATTCCTTCGTCTAATTGTTGTGAAATTGTTTTTTTACCCGATGTGTAAACAGGATTAAAAGTATCGTTGTTGCAATATGTACAACCACCTCTGCCTTTTGTTCCATCTCGGTTAGGACATGTAAACCCACCATCAACTGAAATTTTCTGAACTCTTTCGCCAAAAGTTTCTCTAATGTATTTACTGTATGATTTGAATGCTTCTTGCATTGTTTTAAATGAAAAAGACTGCTTTTAACAAAAAGCAGTCTTATATTTTTTAGATTTAATAGGTTTATTCTTCGGTAGCTGTTTCTAATATCTTCATAATAGAAAAAATAAATATTGATGATAATATTAACATAACAACTAATAATAAGAAAAATTGCCACATATTCCAACCATCCCAAAAGGCACCAATTAATCCTGCTAATAGATTTCCTATTGCTGTTGAAGCAAACCAACCACCTTGAGCCATACCGGCTAATTTTGGAGGAGCAACTTTGGAAACAAATGATATTCCAATAGGACTATAGAATAATTCTGATATTGTTAAACTAAAATAAGTTCCAATTAGCCAAAATGGTGTAATGCGTAATGTATCTGATATTTCTTCATTTGCATTTCCAAACTGTAAACTTGCAATAACCATAATTAAAAAACTAAATCCGGCAAGAATTAAACCAATACCAATTTTTCTTGGTGAACTAGGTTCTTTACCTTTTTTATTTAGTTTAGTAAAAATACCAATTATTACAGGTGTAATAAACACAATAAATATTGGATTGAAATGTTGGAATTTTATAGGATTAATAGGCATTGAAGCATCATAACCACCAATAACAAAATAAGCAATTATACTACCTGCTAATATTAATCCACCACCAATTATTTTTTTTGTTCCGGTGCTGTTTTTACTTAAAAGATAAACAAAACCTATTATTACAGCAATTATAGGTAATAAAGATTTTAAATCAAATAAAGTATAAACAGCAGGTGCAACACTTGATACTGTAAAATCTCGTGCAAATAATGTTAACGTAAATCCATTTTGATGAAATGACATCCAAAAGAAAATATTAACTAAGAACAACAAACCTAAAGCAATAAGTCGTTTTTTTGTTTGTTCTTTTGGTAAATCAGGAACAACATTTTCTTCTTTAATTTTATCTTCTTTTTTAACAACTTTTAAATCAACATGTTTGTAGTGTTTTCTAAAACTTAAAAATATTATCATTGACATAAAAATACTTACAGCTGCTATAGCAAAACCATAATTATATGATTGACTAACAGATGTAATATAATCAGTACTAAAAGTTTTTAAATCAGTAAATGTATATGCGTTATTAATGATATGTTCTTTTGCTAAAGCTGTTAATTCATCTGCTTTATCAAAGCTAGAACTATTATTTAAGAATTGATTTGCAAGTTCTGGAATTTTACCACTATAACTAAAGCCATCACTTTTCATCATATAATTATTCATTGCTTCAGCAGCAGATGGAGCAAAAAAGGCACCTATGTTAATTCCCATATAGAATAAACTAAAAGCAGCATCTCTAAGTTTTCCAAGTCCACTTTCATCGTATAATCTACCTACCATAGCCTGTAGATTTCCTTTGAAAAATCCTGTTCCTACAGATATTACAGCTAATGCAATATATATTCCTGTAAGACCAAAAGAAGTGTTGGCTAAAAGTAGATATCCAATAACCATTAAGATAATACCAAGAGTTATTGTTTTTCCAAATCCTAGTACCTTATCAGCTAAAAAACCACCTATTAAAGGTATGAAATAAATTCCAAATAAGAATAATCCATAAACACTACCGGCTTCTTTAGCCGACATTCCAAATTTAGCTTGTAAGAATAAAGTAAAAATAGCTATCATTGTATAATAACCAAATCTTTCGCCCATATTGGCAAATAGAAAAACATATAATCCTTTCGGGTGTCCTTTAAACATATTGTATATTTTTAATTATTAATTTTCAAAGTTTACAAATATAAAAATCTTTTTTATTTTTAAGATTATTTAAGTAAATATTTATATTTAATTCAGATATTATATTAAAATACTAAAAATATTATTATTTATAAGCAACTAAAGTAATATCTTTACGTCATATGTATGTATTTTTTACCTAACTATTTAAAAAAATTATTACTATGAAAAAAATAATTGTTGCTAACTTGTTGTTTGTTAGCATGTTTGCTTTTTCACAAACAACAAGTTATGATACAAGACTGAGTGTAAAATATTCTGAAGAATATATACAAAGTTTATCAGTAGAAAAACTTCATTCATTAGAATTTAGTTTAGATAATATATATATTATTGATGAAAACTTTGAAAAAAATGAAAGTTTACCTGAGTTATTTAGAATAAATAATTCTACCAAAGAAATAATTGAAACACCTTTGTCAAA
>Ga0256913_10000816_pt1 | contig 16178 bp, 10 predicted proteins | sample Axial_MatmetaG_FD_185970 | JGI IMG/M metagenome (GOLD analysis project Ga0256913, IMG submission 185970) | Deep-sea worm associated microbial mat communities from Axial Seamount, Juan de Fuca Ridge, Pacific Ocean - Axial_Mat | ecosystem: Environmental > Aquatic > Marine > Oceanic > Microbial...
GGGATTCAGTCCTTTGCCGGGTCGTACCGGTTATTGTTCGTCGAAATATGCCATCCACGGTTTTCTGGAATCGCTCCGCATCGAAAACCTGAAACGCGGACTTCACGTGATGATTGTGGCACCCGGCTTTACTGCCAGCGAGATACGCGAGAAGGCCGTTGTGGCCGGCGGCGGACAGCAGGGGAAAAGTCCGAGGAATGAAAAGAAAATGATGACTCCCGAATATGTGGCTAAAAAAGTGATGAGGGGTGTGAGAATCAAAAAGAGAACCATCATCCTGTCACCTCTCGGTATTGCCGCCGTTTGGTTTACAAGGGTGCTGCCCGAACTCGCCGACAGGTTGGTTTACAACCATATGAAAAAGGAAGACGACGAAAAAATGCAAATCTTAAAAGAATCGTGATGGAACTCCAAATCAAACTTCTCGAAGGCATAAACGATATCGACTTCGGGATTTCAAAAGAAAACTTTATCGAGAAAATGGGACAACCGGCTCAGACGGAGATTATAAGCGACCCTGACGACCCCGTTACAACTATCCTTCTCGAATATCCCGACTTGCAAACATCATTTTTCTTTGAAGGAAAAAACGATAAATACCACCTTAACTCCTGCGATACCAATAATCCGGAATCTGTTCTTTTCGGTAAGAAAATCTTTTCGATGAACAAAATGGAAATAGCAGAACTCTTTAACAATATGGGTTTTGAAAGGTATAAAACCGCCACCGAAGAATGGGGCGAGATGCGTATGACTTTTGAAAACTCAATGTGCGATTTGTATTTCGACGACGGCAAACTTTCCTCGGTAATCTGGGGATACTAAATCGTCGTAATATGAGGGTCCCCGAAGAATTCATATATTATCTATGGAAGCTCAATTTGCTGACAGGGCCGTTGCAAACCGCTGACGGTCAGAAGATAACCATAATAAATCCGGGGATGTTGAATCAGGATTCAGGACCTGATTTTTTCAATGCAAGAATTAAAATCGGTGATACGGAATGGGCAGGAAATGTGGAAATGCACTCCGCCGCCTCCGACTGGATAAAGCACGGCCATACTAAGGATAAAGCTTACGACTCCGTGATTTTGCACGTTGTTTACGATTGTGATACCGGGATAAAAAACAGCCATAACGAAGTAATACCTTGCCTTTCGGTTAAAGGTCATTATCCCGAATCCGTTTTTTTCCGCTACCGCAAACTTATTTCGGCACGTGACTGGATTCCTTGTGCCGCAAATCTCAAGGAGGTTGGCGATTTGGTGATTTTCAGCTGGCTCGACAGACTGGTGATCGAACGACTCGAACGCAAAACCGCCAACTTTGAGAAATTGCTTGAGGAAACAGGTAACGACTGGGAAGAGACTTTTTATATCACTCTGGCGCGTAACTTCGGTTTTAACACAAACTCACAACCTTTTGAAAACCTTGCAAGGTCATTGCCCGTTAAAATCATTGCAAAGCATAAGGATGATATTTTCCAAATTGAGGCTTTGTTGTTCGGACAGGCCGGACTTCTGAACGAAAAACTCAACGATGAATACAACCTGAAACTCTTGAAAGAATATCTGTTTCTGAAAAAGAAATACGGTCTCGATAATATCAAATCATATTCGTGGAAATTTATGAGGATGCGTCCTGTGAATTTCCCGACCATCAGAATTGCCCAATTTGCCCAACTGCTTTTTAAATCGAAGCATCTTTTATCATCTATTCTGGAAATAGAAAAATATGAGAAGTTAAAGGGCTTTTTTGATGTGGGTGTTTCGGATTACTGGCTCGACCATTATACTTTCGGCACTTCATCAAAAAAGAAGTATAAAACTTTGGGTGCTTCTTCGTTCGACCTCATTCTTATCAACACCATCGTTCCTTTTCTTTATGTTTACGGAAAAAGAAAAGACAACAGGCAGTATATCAACCGGGCGATTTTGTTTTTGCAGCAGACAAAAGCCGAAAACAACGGCATAATCAAAAGGTGGGCAGCATCGGGTGTGACTGCTGCCAATGCCGCACAGAGTCAGGCATTGCTGACACTAAAGAATGATTACTGCAGCAATATCAGGTGTCTGGATTGTGCAATAGGGAATAAAATTTTAAATCAGTAATTATGGCACGGGATATGTAAAGCAACGAAACTTATCAATGTATTAACCGAATAAAATAATTTGTTATGAGAAAAAGCATCTATCTAATTGCAGCTTTGGCTGTAGTAATCACAACAATTTCCGTTAGTTTCAAAACGGAAGAGCCTAAGTATGAATACAGGTTTATGACCACCATTGAGTCAATCATTCCAATGGGAATAGGACGTTCACGTATTATTCTTGAGCAGGAAGATATCGATCCTGAAATATTTGCCACTACCCGTACTGACGGGCATACTTCCGCTCAGGGAAATGTTGTTCGCAGCAAATTGAAAATTAAAAACTTTGAAGAAACCAAGCTTCTTAACTTTTACAGTGCCGTGGGTATAAACTTTCAGAATATAGCTTCAAATGATGCTATCATTTCCGCAAAACTTACCCAACTCGGTCTTATGGGATGGGAGCTGGTTCACGTAGCTTCGGGCGTGGAATCCGATGCCGGAAAAGACGACGGACAAGGAATCTTTATCACCAGATATACACTGAAAAGGAAAGTTCAGTAAAACGGCAAAAAAGCTCTGCAAAAAAGCAGGGCTTTTTTATTTTGTGTTTGCCGGAATCAGTTTCAAAACCGAGACCTTATCCTTGTCGTTGAGTTCGATAATTTGTCGCCTGTATTCTCCATTGACAAACATTTCTGCCTGATCGGAATAATGAGGGCTGAAAACATTGCCCGATTGTCCGGTCGGGATAATTCCCTGAGCATTATCCGGTTCTGCAAAATCAACTAATGTTCTTAATGCAGGGCCGCTGATAACTTGATGCTGTTCGGCATCGTTATAGCTAAAGCCTTCTTTGTCAATGACTTCGTTGGCTCCTGATTTTTCAAACGGGCCAACGTTAAAAATCTTGTCAAAAGGCTTTTTACGTCCTATTGGATGAATATGAACAAGACGGTGGGCATTGCCCCAGCGAAGGTCGGTTCGTAATTCGTTCTTATCGTCGAGAAACGAATGTCCGGTTTCTTTCAACGCCTGATTGATGATATCGTTGCGGCTTTCCTTTTCCGGAGTATTGACATTATCCCACCAAACAGAGTTTTCGTTGAAAACAAAACGTTCGATGCTGCTTTTCATCAAATACGAGGAGATAAGCTGTTTGAATGTTGCTTCACCCATTTCGTCTGTCATCGCATCGCGCAGGAGAAAATACAGAAACCTTGTATAGATGGTGGCACCAACACTGTTCACATCGTAATTACCGTCCCAGTTTTTGAAATATTCCACCAAGCGTCTTACTTCAAGAGGTGTGTTTTCATCGGTTTTTATATTTTTGAGAACCAGAGCCGTAATTCGCCGGTCACGGTCCGAATGTACATCGGTTTGTACTGTTTTTAGCGACTCCACATCCCATTTATCCTTTTGCAACAATAAATCTTCAATTCGTTTGGCACGAAGTCCCGGAGCATAATATCCGGGATAAGAAATACCGTCAACGGCGTGCGGCGGATTATTGGCGGTGATGATGTAGCCGCATTCCGGATTTATACTCTTCGGGTTTTTGGAGAACGGATAAAAGCCGTTGATATCATTATCGGGATTCGAGCCGTCTATTATCATCCGCGGATTTACGTTTTCGGGATAAACGGGCAGCTTTCCCGTTGCCCACCAAGCGATATTACCGTCTGCATCGGCATACATTACATTAAGCCCGAGGATGTCAACAAGTTCGAGCGACTTTTCAAATTCGTTAATATTTTTTGCCATTGCCATTCTGTAAGTGGCCTCAAGAGTTGTGCTTTTAAACTTATTTACCGACCACCAAAGCGCAATGGCTTTATCGTTAAAACGTTTTTTGATTTTCGGATAAGCATCGTTGAGCATTGCTCCGTGGCGTGAATATTTTATCTCAAAAGCCAGATCAGGTCTGTCTTTTATCTTAATGGGGTGCTGCTCTACCTCAAAATCCACCCATCCGTCCCCGACTTTGTATTGATTCGGATTATCGGGATTTACCGTCTCGGCGTAAAGATTCATATTATCCATCGGGAAAATAGTAAGTCCCCAGCCAAATCGTTTGTTGTGACCCTCAATGGCAAAGGGAACACCGGCGAGATAATAACCGTAAAACTCGTGCCCGGGGTAGTTGAGATATGCTTCGTACCATACTGCCGGTTGCGAATATTTTATGTGAGTGTCGTTGGCCATAACGGGCTTGCCCGACTTTGTTCTCTTGCCACCGATGACCCAGCCGTTCGATCCTGTCCATTTCGATACAGGTATTTTATTGTCAACTTCGTTTTGTGCCATCCATATCTCGTGCAGATATGGAGACGCAACACTGTCGGCATTAAACATTCTATGGAGGGAAGCCGAATCAATTCCGAAATCCGTCAGGTATTCGTCGCCGAGTTTTTGGTAAAGCTCATAGGTGAACGGGTCTTCTCGTAATGCCGATGTAAAACCATACGACATAAAACCTACGGTTGCATAGATATCAGCCGGTGTAAAAGGCTCCGGTTCGAAGCCAATCATTTTAAACTCAATGGGCAGAGTGCCGTTGGCTATAAAATCGTTTATTCCTTCGAGATAAGCCAGTGCAGCATCTTGAAAATCACCGCTTTTACCGTTAAAAAATTCCTCTTCACATTCCTTTGCCGCTTTTTCGATGCCAAGCGAAATCATAGCTTTATCGACATCGATGGTGGCCGACCCTAATATTTCGCTCAAACGCCCGTAGGCTACTCGCCTGAGCATTTCCATCTGGAAAAGTCTGTCCTGAGCGTGTACCCAACCCAAAGCAACGTAAGCATCGTGCTCGTTTTTGGCGTAAATATGAGGTACTCCGTAATTGTCAAATTTCACATTCACAACTTCCTTCAAACCGGCAATCTTCTTCTCTCCCGAATAATCCGGGCCGGTGGATTTTAAATAAAAATAGACAAAAGCAACAAAAACAGCAGCCAGCAACAGCAAGGACACAAAGATTCTTTTAAACCATTTCATAGTAGTGATTGTTTGTGATTAATAGCTTCCCGAAATTCAAGGGTGTAAAATTAATAAATATTTTTCATAATGATTTTGGGTGATTGCCCGATGATAAATAATAAGATTGATTTTTATGGATTAATAAGTATATAAGCGTGATAAAGAATAGTTTTTTTGATTTGTAATATGTAGAATTATTACCTTTGCAAAGGTTAAGGAGTATTTCCAAAGGTTATAATAACTGTTTGCTATGAAAGCATTTTTTCTTGTTGGTGCGGTTCAGGCGTTGTTTCTTGCTATTTTGATTCTTTCAAAAAGAAATAAATCGTTGCCTGATTATGTTTTGGTTACTTTGCTTTTTTTCGTATCGGTACCTTTGTTCTATTATTATTTCAACTACGAAACAACTATTACTGATCTTAAAGCAAATACAGGTTTCCCGAATTTTTATTTCTTTATTAATGCTCCGTTGACAATGACTTTTGCTCCAATGGTTTATCTTTACATAAAGTCACATTTTGTCCCGCCTAAAAAATTTATCCAAAGGAATGTAATTCACCTGTTGCCGACAATCACTTTTGTTTTGTTGTCGTTGCTTTTTGTTGATTTTCACGAAGTTAAAGAAAAAGGGTTTTTTGTAATAAATCCTGTTTTGCGTTATATTTTTCTTTCATTTATTCCGCTGATTACTCTGCTTATGATTTTCTATGTGATTAACTCGTTTAAACTTTTGCGGTTACATTCACAGCATATCAGAGACCATTTTTCAGATTTGGAGAATGCTGATTTGAATTGGCTGCGCAAGTTTTTGATAATCACCACTATACTTTGGGTGTTTTTTGTCCCTGCAGGGACCGTTCTGATAAGACAAGGTAAACTGATTATTGTATATCAAATGGTTTTGGCTATTTTATCGCTTTCGGTTTTCTTTATTGCTTTCTTCGGTTTTTATCAGTCGTCCGTATTTATGATTACCAATATAAAAAACGGTGATGAGAGAAAATATGAAAATTCGCAAACTGATGATACGGCTGTTGAGGATGTGAGTGCCGATGCCGCTAAGCTTAAAGAGTTTATGGCTGTACATAAACCGTATCTGGAATACAAATTGTCCCTTTCGCAGCTCGCAACAAAACTGGGATGGTCAACCACTCATTTATCTTTTGTGTTGAACAAAGAGCTAAAACAGAATTTTTACGAATTTGTAAATCATTATCGTGTTGAAGAAGTGAAAAAATTGCTGAAAAGCGATACGAAATATACTAATCTCGGTATTGCTTTCGACTGCGGATTTAACTCAAAAAGTTCTTTCCACAGAATTTTTAAGGAAGTTACCGGACTTACTCCGAGTGAATATAAAAAATCGCTTAATATTTCTTAAAGTCAGAAAATCAATGTATTACAAAATGTCTCAATTTATTTGGGACATTTTTTTTTGTGATTGGGAATAGGATTTTGTCTGTTGGGACTATTTCCGGTTCGTGTTGTTGTTGTTTTGCAGCAAGATTTTGAACAATCATTTTTATCTGCGCAGAGATAAATCGATAATCAAATCAAGGAGTATTAAAAGTAGGAGTAATTAATCATTAAAATTTAAATTATGAAAAAACTAATAAATTTAATCGCGATAGGTTTAATTGGGGTGGGAGTTTCAATTTTTTCCAATTCGTGTGAGAAGGCAAAAGACGGAACCGATCCGGACCAAAACGACGGAGATTCGGTTACGGTTGTACTTAATGAGCAGGCCGGTGCAGATGCCGTATATTCAACGGAAATGTATTCGCAGGTTATTGCCGATGTTTTGGTAAATACCGATAAGAAAGACGGCGCCAAGTCCGTTACAGGCGGTTGTCCTGATGTGAATCTTTCCCCGGTAGTGGGTTATCCAAAAACGTTGACCATTGATTACGGCACGGGTTGTTCTAATCACGGCCATACTGTTAAGGGTTTGATTACAGCCACATTAAGCGATAAGATAAAGAAGAAAGGCGCAACCGTTTCGGTATCTTTCACAAATTTTTCCATTGATACTTTAGGGCTTGACGGGACAATTTCATTAACCGTTGACTCCGTTGATTTGCTTCGGCAAATCGTATATTTACAGGCTAAACTTATGTCTTTTAAGCTGACACAGCCAAAAGGTACGGCTACGCTCAACGGTGCAATGTATGTTCAATGGTTTATAGATTCTGTCACCGATTACACCGATGACACGGTGAAAATCACTTCGGCTGCTTTTTCAGCCACTTCCGTTAAGGGTAAAACCTTCAGTTTTAATGTTTTGTCAACTTTGGTTTATCCCGTAAGTTGTGGTCATATCACAGAAGGAAAAATGGAAGTGCAGGAGCAGGGAGCAGCATATCCTGCAACCGTTGATTTCGGCAGCGGCAGCTGCGATAATATCGTTAATGTGTGTACTAAAAAGGAAATAAAAATTGCCAACCAAACATTATATCAGGACTTCTGTTTTGATGTAACCATTCCTTAACTCTACTTTTAGGCTAAAGAATCTGCCGGAAGCCCTTCCGGCGGATTCTTTTTTAAATAAATATAGGGAATGGTTTATTAAACTAAAAGGACGGAGTTAAAAAGAGAAACGAAAAATTATTTTATGACACGACTGATAATCACCGGATTAATGCTGACAATGGCTGCCGGATTGCAGGCTCAGACAGGCTTTACGCAATCTGTAAGAGGAACCGTTGTTGACGTTCAGTCTCAATCGGCGTTGCCGGGTGTTGTGGTCGTGATTACCGATTTAAAACCGGTGGTTTATACTACAACCGACAGCCTTGGAAATTTCAGGATTGCTGAAGTTCCTGTGGGTATTCATACTTTGAATTTCCGGTTGATGTCGTACAAAGACGTTACGCTGAGAAATGTGAAATTAAATTCCGGAAAAGAGTTGGTATTCAAAGTAGAGATGGAAGAAAATGTCACCAATCTTAAAGAGGTAGTAATAACGGGTTACGAAAAAGACCGGCCTTTGAATGATATGGCCACGGTGAGTGCCCGTTCGTTTTCGGTGCAGGAAGCCGACCGTTATGCCGGAACGTGGTTCGATCCCGCCCGGATGGTTGCCAATTACGCCGGTGTAATGGCTATGGGCGATCAAAGAAATGACATTATTATCAGGGGAAATTCTCCACTTGGAGTATTATGGAAGCTGGAAGGAGTTGATATACCCAATCCCAATCACTTCGGGACTTTGGGAACAACAGGGGGTCCGGTTAGTATTCTGAATAATAATACACTTGCAAATTCTGATTTTTTCACAGGTGCTTTTCCTGCCGAATACGGTAATGCTATTGCCGGAGTGTTCGACCTTAAAATGCGGAACGGCAACAATGAAAACAGGGAATATACAGCCCAGATTTCGATGAATGGTTTTGAGATGGCCGCCGAAGGTCCGTTCTTCGGTAAAAAGTCCTCTTACTTGGTTAACTATCGCTATTCTACATTGCAACTTTTTGATATGCTGGGTATTAACTTTGGGGTTTCGGGAGTGCCGCAATATCAGGATGTTACTTTTAAAATCCACGTGCCTACCCGTAAGGCGGGTACGTGGTCCCTTTTCGGGGTTGGCGGCACTTCCTATATTCTCGCCCTTAATAAAGATCGAGACGAAAACGACTGGTCCTTCGGCCACGGTGCTCTCGACTTTCGCTTTAGTTCAAATATGGGTGTGGCCGGTGTCTCAAACCTTTATTTTTTCAATAAAAATACAAGGTTGAAAACAGTAGTGGCAATATCGGGATCGCAAAACAAAGCCAAGGTCGATTCAGCTTATTCCGACCGTCCTTCATCACCTTTCTATGGCGACAATTCTTACGAAATCAGATATAACGCTAATACGACTTTGTATAAGAAAATCAACGCAGCCAGCAGTTTCAGCACAGGTATATCAGTTGAGTTTTTCGATGTGAATTATTGTGACAGCATTAAATCCGGTTCGGATGGAAAATTCAAAAATGTTTCGGAATCAGCCGATGAAATTCCTGCTCTGATACAGGCTTTCTTTCAGGGAAAACACCGTTTCTCTCAGAATTTTTCTGTCAATGGAGGTTTACATTTTCAGAATTTTACCCTTAATGGAAGTTGGGCTTTGGAACCGCGTTTTGGAGTTAAATGGGATTTTGCGGAAAAACAGTCGCTGAGCGCCGGATTCGGGATGCATAGTATTTTGCAACCGCGGATTATTTACTTTACAAAAACATATTATTCCGGCTCAGGGTTTGATTATACCGATAAAAATCTCGATTTCTCAAGGAGCAATCACTACATAATCGGTTATAACTATCTTCTGAATCGAAATCTCAGATTGATGGTGGAGGTTTATTATGAGCAACTTTACGATATTCCCGTGGAAAGCCATCCGTCAACTTATTCGTTAATCAATTACGGGACAAAATTTTTCTCGGAACGACGCGACAGCCTTATCAATAACGGAAAAGGAAAGAACTACGGGCTGGAGATTACCTTTGAACGTTTCCTCTATCGCAATTATTATTTTTTGTTGACAACTTCATTATTCAATTCAAAATACACGCCATCCGACGGAGTGGAACGCAATACTGCTTTTAACGGCAATTATGTGGTCAATTTTCTGACGGGCTATACATTTGAATTGAATAATCGCAGCAATCTGAATTTTGATGTCAAAACCGTTTATGCCGGTAATAAGCGGTATATTCCCGTTGATTTCCGGCAATCCGAATTGGCGGGATACGAAATACTCGATTATTCAAAAGCCTATGAGCCTCAGTATGATCCGTATTTCAGACTCGATGCCAGAATTGCTTATCATATCAATTTCAAGAGAAGCAAAAATGCCGAATTTGCCTTTGACGTTCAGAATATTACAAATCATAAAAATATACTGTTGCAATCTTATAATCCCGAAACAAACTCAATGGTTACGGATTATCAATTCGGCCTTTTTTACGTTTTTTTAATAATATTTCAATTTTGAAAAAAGTGATACTATGAAAAAGAAAAAAATATACAACATCTTTAAACAATTGTCCTTAAGCTTTTTAATTATCTCGGTTATAATATTATTGACTTCATTCAGGGAGCGTGGAATCAATAATTACAATATGAAGTATATAATTCCCGATACTCCTTCAATTTGTCTTGTTACAGTTGATACTTCTATTGTCAAAAATGTGGTTGTTTGGAAAAAGATTGCAGGACAGAATATCAAATATTATAAAATATATAAGGAATCAACGGTCTTGAATCATTGGGATTCAATTGGATACAGGCCTTTCGATAGCCTGAGTTATTTTATCGACAATCAATCGTTTCCAAAAATCAAAACCGCCAAATATCGTTTGTCTGTCGTTGACAGCAGTGGCAACGAGTCGGCATTAAGCCCTTACCACCGAACAATAAATCTGAATATTAACAAAACAACAGGGAATTGGTCATTTGATTTGATGTGGACTCCTTATATTGGTTTTAATGTTGATTACTACCGAATCTGGAGGTGGTCACTCACAAGCGGTTGGGTGAAGATTGATTCTGTTCAGGGCGGTATTCAAACATATTCCGACACTCCTCCATACGGTTTGGTTTATTATTTTGTTGAAGCAAAACCTCCACACCCGTGTCAGGTTACCAAAGCACAGACAAATTATAATACTTCGCGTTCGAACAGGGCAAATACATCAACCTTTTTAGGAATGGAAATACAAGCAAATGAATGCAGTGTATCTGTATTTCCTAACCCTTCTTCAGATATTATCAATGTCAGTATTGAAGATAATAATGCGGAAGATCTTAATTATGAATTATATTCAATTTCCGGAAAATTGATTTTGCATTCTAATACATATAAATTTGTAAACAGTTTATGTGGCTTTGTGATTAACAGTGATAAGAAACAACTACCGGAAGGAATGTATTTCCTGAAGATTATTATTGATAATAGAGTAATAATAAGAAAACTTATAATTAACTAAATTAAATGAAAGGAATTATTATGAAAACTTTAAAAAAAACAAAAGAAATTTTGATGAAAACGATGTTATTGTTAATCACTTTGTTTATAATCGGTCCTCTATTTTCGCAAGGAGGAAGTGCTCGTGTCAATTTAGGGCTTTACGGGGGCGCAACGGATGATTTGACATATATGACGCATGGAAGTTTAACGAGAGTGTTTGCCGCTGTTGGTGCTCCTGCATCATTGTTTTATTCCGATAACGATGGTAATACGTGGCTCCGTGCCTTTCCCGATGACAGCCTTGAATTTACATTGGCCGGCGGCACTTACGGTTGGGGAGGAGGCGGTCGTACCGTTTTGACAAACAGCAACGGATGGGTTGGTGTTCTTACTCAACAGCACGGAGGAAATCTTTCATCAGCGGTTTTAAGTAAAATGAATGGTAGTTATAATACATTTTTTACCGTTTTGGATAATTTTTATTTGAAATATGACCATCCTACAACCGGCCCGTCATCAGTTACCGCTATTGCTTTAAATAATCACAGATTCTTTGTGGCTATGCAAAATTATCTTTACTATTATAACGGCTTTAAAAGAATTCAAATTGCCGATATTTCAACGGTAACAGGAATGCCGACAGGTGCCGGTATTTTGAGCATTGCCGTATCAAATTCTATCACGGGTTATCCTTTGTATATTGTGGTTTCTTCGACTTCCGGTTATGGGGACCTTTTTAAATATGATGGAACTTCGTTTACTGCAATATTATTGCCGGGAAGTTTAAAAGTTGAAAAGGTTTTTACTCATCCGGGCGAAACAACAGGTAATAAAGTGGTTATTAGTTGTATAGAGCCGGCAACAGGAAATAAATATGTGTATGTAAGTACAAACGGAGGTGGCACATGGGCTAATCGTACACCTTCTTTTATGGGGCAATTTGCAGTATCCGATGTTGAATATAGTTCTTCATGGGTTTCATCAATGCCGACTTCTAACGGTATGAGGATAGTATTACCGGGTTCGGGTTTTTCCGATGACCTTGGTGCTACTTGGAATCAGATGAATCTTGTAAATAATAGTTTTACTACTGATCCGTCAAATCCGTTAAAAATAATGGGTACAATGGGTTATGGTCCTGTATTGAGTACTAATGGTGCAACAGGGCCTTTTAATATGGTTTCAAATATCGGTCTTGCAGCTGTTAGAACTTCCAAAATTGCTAAATATTCTATTAGTGCGACCAACGCCGTTTATTATCTGTCAACAAATTCGGGTTTGGCATATACCGATGCTTATTATAATAATTCTGTTCCTTATCCTGCTAAATGGATATCTCCTCACGGCGATTTTCCTATTGCAAATGCAGGCGATGATGCCGGAGTTAGTTCGGTAGCTATCGATCCTAATAATCCTTTGCATGTTGTTGCAGGATATTCTAACGGTTTTTCGGTAACAACGACAGGGCCGACGGGTTTTTCAAATGTTACACCTGCCGGATGGAATAATACCGCACAATATGATCAAATGGTAACGGATATTAAATTTATCAATTCAAATGTTTTGATTGCTACAACCGGCTCCGGAAAAAATCAAAGTCAGAATGGTTATAATACCGGTAATATATGGAGATCTGCTAATGGTGGTGCTTCTTGGACTAAGGTTACCCCGTCCGGATTGAAACAGCCGAACTGTGTGGCTGTGGGAAAAACAGGTGCTAACATCGTTTTATATGTCGGTGCAGGTCATTTCGGTTCTGATAATTATCCGGTTGACGGTTCTTTATGGAAATCTTCCGACCTCGGTTTAACGTGGACAAAAGTAAATGATGGCCCTAACAGCATTAACAGTTCAGCTGTTAAACTACCTATTAACGATTTAGTCGTAAAGGAAAATACCACAAATGTTTTGATGATTGCCGCCGGAAAAAATCTCGACCATGCCTTTGCTTATTCTACAAATGGTGGTGTGTCATATAATTATACCACAGTTACCGGTGAAGGGGCGTTTTCATCGGTGTTTCAATATAATAACGATGAATTTTTTGTAGCCAATCGTCGTGAGATTTTCAGTTATGAATATTCCACGGGGAATAATTTACTACAAGTGAAACTTATGCCCGGTGAGTTTGCTCCCGATATGGAAAAAGGTTCGTTGATAATTGCAACAAATACAGGCGTTTATAAACTTGAAGTGGATGATTCTACAGGGACTGGAATGGATGAAGAAATTGCTTCTAATGGAAATGACTTTTCAGTAGTTCCTAATCCGAATAACGGTAATTTCAGGATAACACTTAATAATGTCGAAAATTCAGATGCTCATATTTTGATTTACAACATATTAGGAAAAATAATTTATAGTTCAGATGTGAGTAAAAACAATGTGATTGAAATGAATAATCCGGTTCCGGGGATTTATTTTGCTGTCATTGAAACTAATGGTATAAGACGAAAGTGTAAGTTTATTATTAAGTAATGAAAATTATCAGAATGAGGCTGTCTCTCAACAGGTTGGAGACAGCCTTTTTTCTTTTGGCTATAAATCGTCTTCTTTTGAGAAATCGATTTTACGTTGTTTCTTAAAAGTGAAAATATAAGAAACATTAAAGCTGAAATTTTGATTCATATATCTGAACAATCCGGAAGAGCCGGAGCCGTTTATATCTGAGATTTTGTATTTTAAATCGATGGTTGGTGTGAAATCGTATGAATATTTAAACCCGATATATATTTTGTCATAATCGTTTAATTTGGATGTGAAACCGGCCGATATTGCCGCTCCGAAACCGAACCTGCGAAAGTTCGTAAATTGAGAAGAGGTTGTGCCGTAGGGATGAACTATTGTAAAATCTGATGACGGATCGTTTAGGTTGACAAATCCGTATAATTCGGTGTTTAATGTAAACGACCATCGTTTGGTAAGCGGTTTTTGGAAAGTTAAGCCCAGGGGTATCCCGATTCTGTTAAAATTTGCGAATCCGAGAGAGTAGGGGCCTTTGCTGAAGAAGGTGCGATTTTCAAACTGAAAGTTGATACCGGAATATACACCGAAATCGGGTTTAAGATATTTTCGTAGCAGTATGTTGAATCTGGCAAGAGATCCGGGTCCGTCTTTAAAGACTCTGACCCCGGAAACATCACCTAAATTCGGATAAATACCGACGTATTGTAATCCCACCTCCAATTCCCATTTGCTAATAAGACTGTCGTTAAAATAGTCGCCATCCTTATCGCGTAAGTTTCTTTTTCTCAGCCATTTGCTATGGGCTTTCCGGTTGTTGAACGAATATCCGGCAGAGAAACCGATATAGTTGAGGCGGTTGTAAAAAATACCGGTGCTTGCCACTTGTGTGCCGGGCATTAAGGTGTATGAGCCGGTGGAAATCTCCGAGGCCGACAGTCGTGCCTTTAACCCTAGAGTCAGTGTGTGCGAGGGCGATACGGCAAAGGCATATTTCAATCCCAAACCGAAAGCCGGATGTATTTCCTGATATGTCCAAGGTTTGATTTCAACGGTTTTGGTGTAATTTCCGTTATGCGGTATTGAGTCCGAAATTGATGGAGTACCGTACATCATTACAAGGTCAATTCCGCCTGTCAGCCATAGCTGATGCCTTCTTTTCAGTTGCAAAAGCTTATATTCAAAGTCCAGACCGATTGTTCCGAAATATTGTTCGGGTGCCTTCAAAGTTGTATTGTAAATATTCGAAGGAAACATATTGCCGGTGCCGGGGAATTTTGTCGTGTCGAGCGAAAACGGAAACGCATTTGTATATTTACCCATTACCCATCGGGCACTCAGTTTCATTTTCGGATTTATATACCGCGAATATACAAACCCGATTTGCTGACTTTTGTTACGAAGGGGCGAAAATGCTTTTGCGCTGTCGTCGATAAAAGTGTAAGGCGAAAAGCTTCCCTGACTGTAAATCAATCCGAATTCGTTGGTGGGATTTGCCTTCCATAAATCGTTTTGTGCCGAGACTTTTTTTACCGTAATAAAAAATAATCCGGTAATGATAAATACAAACTGAATCTTTTTCATAATTGATGGTTTTTAGTGAATGTTGGGTTTCATTTTTTCAGATTTCTATTTTTGTTTATGTGGTTTTATTTTGAATTTTGTAACTAAAACACAAAAAAAATATTGCAAAAATTCTCCGGATATTTCTATGACTTGATTGATTGATAAATGTTACAAACGGTTTTTATTTGTGCATTTCATACCAAAAACGGCAGTTTATACCATAATGCCGTCACCTTATAACATACCTGCCTTAATAATTTGAAAACTCGTTTAGCGACAATACTTTTGCTTCGATGTTCTTAACCAACAATTAAATAATTCTTATGAAATCAACGATTAAAATTACGGAATCTCTTTTGGTTTTTACCATTGTTGCATTTGTTTTGTTTTCAAATTATCGGTCATATGCAGCTGTTCAGACTTTATCATTTCCTTTGAATGAAGATTTTGAAAGCGGATTTACTTCTTATACAAATAATAGCGGTAACAGTGTTGATTTTGCCGATGAAACCACCTTTCATCACGGTGGAAGTCATTGCGTAAAGAATGCTTACGGCAACAATAATACAAACATCCTTATCCAAACAGATGTTATCGATTTGACATCGTCATCTATTCCTTATCTTGAATTCTGGCATATTGCCAAAACAGAAAACGGTTATGATAAATGTTATGTTGAAATTTCTACAGACGGCGGCAGCTCGTGGGTAAAATTGCCTTCTTCTTCTTATCATGGTCCGTCCGGACAATATGGGTCACATTTGTATTTTGATGAAGGTTCATATACCGGTTGGGGAGGCTCGGTAAACAATAGCAGCTGGAAAATGGAGACATTCGATTTATCATCATACAAAACCGCCACTGTAAAAATTCGTTTTAAGCTGGTTTCCGATAATAGCGTAGCCCATGACGGTTGGTATATTGATGATATCAGGATATATAATCAATGTGGCGCACCTTCCGGCCAGTCCGAATCGTCCGTTACCATGACTTCGGCTACTCTGACGTGGACAGATGCTTCAGGCTCTCACTGGGATGTTTATGTAACTTCATCCGGCGGTTCGGCTCCCGGACAAAGCACAACTCCCACAGCCAACGACTTAAGCACAAAGTCTTATGCATGGT
>Ga0256913_10000817_pt1 | contig 16176 bp, 7 predicted proteins | sample Axial_MatmetaG_FD_185970 | JGI IMG/M metagenome (GOLD analysis project Ga0256913, IMG submission 185970) | Deep-sea worm associated microbial mat communities from Axial Seamount, Juan de Fuca Ridge, Pacific Ocean - Axial_Mat | ecosystem: Environmental > Aquatic > Marine > Oceanic > Microbial...
CGTCCAAACACTGTCGCGATAATTATTCATATATGCACCATCGCTGCGATCTATTCTACCCGGAGGCTCATCAACAAAAGCATTTGCCTTGGCACTATATTCAAACTTTAGCGCACGTGTTAAATCGAACTTCAGATTATAGGTTCTATTCCAATCGAATTTCTTAGTCCAAGTCCAGCGCATGGGAATATCTCCTCTACTCTTATTGCGCATACGCTTATCGGCATATTCTCGGTTGACGTCCATACGGAAAGAGAATAATTTCGGCATATAATAGAAGTTGAAATCACGAATAATCTTTAGAGACTTACTCCTCAGGAATTTCACTTTTTTCAATGGCTCCACAGGCTTTGGATTTAAAGCCAAATTATATCCGATACCTCCTCTATACGTTTTCTTGAGGTGATATTCCACATCAATATTTCTATGATATATTTCAGAGTAACTATAGCTCAGATCAAAATTCTCGATATCATAGAAATGTTGTTTCGTCATATTTTTGCCCGTTCTATCCTTTCTTACATTGATAAAGTTGATATTTTTACGGATGGTAAGGTCTTGGGAGAGTGCTTTCACTGAATCTTTTTGTCTTTTAGTGGCATAGCTACCCAAATCTTTATCAAAGTTGATATCAGGATCCAAAGGGTTATATTCCGGTGTCATGCGCGACTCAGAATAGTCAAAATGCATAGGGACTTTCACACCCCATTCTTCAGGAAATAGTTTACCCACTTCAAAATTGGTAGCAATATCAAAATTGGTGATGTCTTCGTTTTGGCGATCGTTAATCTTGCTCTCCAAGGCGCCAAATCCCGGTGTACTTTTACTTCCCGAAACAATCACATTACCAAAATCGGCCAAGTCAATCTTAGCTCTAGCGGTGGCAGCCCAGGCAGATTTATTATCGAAATCGGTCACCCTTAGCTCGTTCACCCATACTTCGGCACATTTTGGCAATCCATCATCGGTATCGTCAAAGCCTTGTCGTTTGGGATTCCTAATACCTATCATGATGGCACGAACTTCGCTCAAACTAGGAGACCCCAAGACAGTGATGGTGTTTGCACCGTCCATTTCCGAATAAGGGATAGTTAAATCCACATCACTATTCGCCTGTCTTTCGGCAATATTTCTGTTTAACTTCACGTCAACCAAATGTTCCAAGACAACATCCAGGCTATTGGACTCCGGCCAAATGGCATTAGGATCCGATGTGCCCCAATCTGTCAAATGCAAAGGCACTTCATATTCGTAATAGTTATTGGTAAAATCGGAACCCATTCTCAAGAATAGTGTTAAATCGCCATCTTCTAGATTTTCATCCTTGCTTGATTTTTCCGCATGGACAAACATTTTCAGCTTTTTATATCTTCGGAAATCAAAATCTGTCGTTTTAAACACAGCTCGTGCATCACCATCCACCAAGCCACAAGTAACCATTTGCATGGCTTGTTCATTCTGTCTTTGCAAATTCGTGGTACCTACATTTATCTCACGTTCAATACCGGGAGGCAGCACATATGGGATGGGAGTACGATTACCATTTTCTTCGATATTGATAGCCGCTGTTTCAAAGATAGTTCCACTTTGTTGGTCATTTGGAACATATTCTCCCGGTGAAAGAAGACTATATTCATATTTTCTCCAATCACTTCTCACCAATTCCAGAGTAGCAAAACGCAAGATCATTGGATCAGCAAAATCTTTCATAAACATCCGCATAAAACGGATGGACTTAAAATCGCGGATATTACCAACCACTTTGCTAGGTCGGCTAATAGGAATTTTAAATTGATACCACTTTGTTACAATAGGGTCGCCATTCTCTTTTGTCAGACGACCATCACCTTCACGCATATCGGTGATATATCCTTTACCCACTTCCATATCATCAGGGCTCAGTTTCACGCGGTACTGAAAATACCTCTCGGACTCACTTAAGGTATTATCACGGTTGATGTCTTCCACATCAGGGAGTGTTGTCCCGGTAGTAGGATAGGTCTCTTGAGAATTTTGCGAAACAGGTGAATTGCCATCAGGACCATTATATCTCTTATAGCGTTCTAATATGCTTTCGTATTGAACATCATTATCATAATCTGTACCACGGAAATAATGAAAGTCGTCACCGGATGGATCATCAAGAGCATTGGAATAAGCTTTAGATGAAGCCCCATATTTATTGGCAATAATCTCCAAATACTGTTTCTCAAAAAAGCTTCTCTCGTCAACAGTTCTCAATCCATCGAAGCCCACATCCTGAAATTCCCGTGAGCTAGGCTGGTTATCGAAAGCATCTACCAAAGACTGCAAGGCAGGGACTCTACCCCAGATGGTGGAGTCCACCCCTTCCACCACTTCGCTGGTGGGTAATCCGTTTTCAAATGCTTTCCGACTATCGCGCAATATATCTTCCGAAACATCACCTAAATTAAAATATAATTCTCCCCCTTGACTATCCTCGTCACCACTAAAGGGATCCATCATCCAAAACTCGATATATTCCACATTGGTAGCTTCAAAATCGGAAGTCTCAATCTCCCTCATGATACCACCCCATCGGCTCTCGGGATCTAGTAAATTACCAAACTCATCGATACCTTTTGTGAAACCCGGTTGTGGCTCTACATCATAATTATAGGGGCCTTTTTCTTGGGGATAATAGGCTAAATTAAACACCGGAATATTGGTAGGATAACCATTTGGCGTTTCTTTATTAGGGAATACTTCTTTCTCTAAAACCTGCCTCACTTCATCTTTGGAGAGTTCTTGCGATGTGATATTTGCAGGTCGTAAATTGCCTTGATCATAAAATAATGGATCGATAATATACCATGCTAATTTAGCGCGATTCATACCAAATTTAAGACCTGAACCTATGGCCCCTTCAGGAAACATACTAGCTTGTGTTTGCCCTTGTGGCGTACTGGCCATCACCCATTTAGACACCAATTTAAGGTCGATGGTAGACTTAGTTCCTTCAAAATCATCAATATAAGAAGTTCCCGTATTTCCTATGGCTCTACTATGACCGGGGAGAAAGTGTGCAAACTCACCATTCAAGGTAACCATCGACTTGGCATCGGTTTCCACAAGCGGTAGTTTATCCACCATCTTGGTGATCCAGCGTGATTCTTTCTGATAGCTCATATCCAGCCCCCATATGGTATTGTTAATGGGGTCGTCGCCAATATTGGTCTTTTGCGTAATGGGTTTCTCACTCAGGTTTAATAATGTTCCACCCAGATGTAAATTTCGATTCACTTCATAGTCCAGATGAGTTCCCATCATCCTTTTGGTTTGCAAATTAAAGGCCGAGTTACTCTCCATACTGATTTTGATAGGAGTCCCTGAATTCAATATCCCTTCATTGATGATACGCACACGTCCCAGAGTATAATCTACGGTATAGTCTACATTCTCGGATAAAGGTATTCCTCCGGCTGTCACCTTCACGGAACCTTGAGGTACATTGAGCGCATTTAGGGAGATTTCGGATCCTGAGGAAGATTTATAAGAACCTTCCAGTAGATATTTATTCTTGGCAGGATATTGCTGCGCTTCGCTTTTAGTTAAGCGATACAGACTATCATAGCAATATTTATCGGCTAAAGCTTCGTCATTGAGTTTTCCTCTTAAATATTCGCCAAAGGGTTCGAGCATAGTAAAGAAAACCCGCCCATTGGAGGCCTGAATAGTACCACCATTAATAGCTGCATTATCCACAAAATCGAAGACTCCATCGGCATAAGGATTGTTTTGCTGATCTAGATTATCGAAATTCATCAGCTCTATCAAAGGCACGCCTTTTACATCTTCATTTCCTTCGGGGAGATATCCTTTTGCTACGCCATCGTCGCCACCGGTAAACAAAATGTTTAAGATAAAATCTTCTCTATTTACCTGATAAGCACCAATATTATAGACGTTTTTCATCATTAAATCCCACATAGGCGTAGTAGTATTCACTGAAGTACTCTTCAATAGCTTAACTATTAAGGTATTAGGGGCTGCTATTCCTTGGTCGGAAAATTCACCCACCTGATATATTTTATCTTGTCCGATGATGGTATATTGATAGGAGACGGCCAATACTTGATCAGGATTTAAGCGTGTATTCAAAGAGATGAATCCCAGTTTTGAATTCACCGAATACTCGGAAGGCTTTAGTTTTCGTGCCAGCTCTACCTTTTCGTAATCCAAACCGGAGACCAGCCCCAGTTGTCCTTGGAGATAATTGGTGATATTACTGATATCTCTAATCACATTGGTATCCATTACTTGCCGTAAATCATTGGATTGGTCATCAGGAATTTCCCCACCCGGCTTGGGAGAGAAAACATCGCTGTATGGAGTAAATTCACCCAGATCCTGCATGGCTAAAATATTACGGTTATCGGTGGTTGGAGCGCCAATATTGGTCACCCAAACTTCTACTTTGGTAATATTTACATTAGAATTAACAATAGGTAATTCTGCCAATGCACCTTCGTAATTATTGCGGAAATATTCTGCTAAGAAGAAGTGTTTATTTTCTTCGTATTGATCAATACGTAGCTCAAAGTCGTTTTTTTGCGCACCCCCTTGAACAGTGAGTGATGAATTCTCGCTTTTTTGTTGAGAAAACACTGATGTCACTGTTAGTTTACCAAATTGGAGTTTTGTCTTGATACCGAAGAGGCTTTGGCTACCTTGAATCAGGGTAGAAGACAGAGGCAATGTAACATCACCGGCTTCTATGAGTTTTACTATTTCATCTTCATCACCTTCGTATTTCAACTTCAGTTTATTCTCGAAATCGAAGGTGGTTTCGGTATTATAATTGACTTTAAATTCAATTTTATCACCAATTTTAGCGAGGACATTTAGCTGTATCTTTTCTTGAAAATCGAAATTGGTAACGCTTTGCTGGCGAACATTAAGAGCTGGGTCTTCGCGCTTATTATTCACCACTCCAAACTTCAACTCAGCAGAACCTTGGGGTCTAATATCTATGGTATTACCACCAAAAATACGATCGAAAACTTTTCCTCCAATATGTATTTGGGGAATGATCCCCCCCTGAGTTCCGGTGGCCGATGCCGAAGATCTTTCTTTCCAATAATCTTGCAAAGACTGTTGCTCGTCATACCGGCGATATTCGTCCATGCTCAAGCGCTGAGGATGACGATAATCAATTTCCCCCATTTTGTTAGTGATGATATATTGATTGGTTTTGGGATCGAATTGTATTTTTTGGGTAATATTCTTTGGGTCTTGAAGAAATAAATTACTTCTGTTTTGCCCCCCGAGAAAAAATAAATCAGGGTCTCCGGAAAAGGGATATTTTAGCTTTATATGATTTGTGGTATCAGTAGCTGTGGAATCAGGAGGGGTCAATAAGAAATAATTTCCAACAGGGCTAGCACTGAGATTTTCAACCAAAGGCAGCTGAAAAAACCACATAAGCAGAGAAGTAAACAATAGTATAATTAGTACCCTCGTATAAAACCTCATTAATTATATATCTTTAACCGAACATTCTTTTGAATTTCGGCTATCATTAACAATTTATTTTTACAGAACCTTTAAAGCTTCTTTTATCAAGTCTTCCACTTTATCCACCTCAGGATGAGTGCTGAAGACTTTTTTCAATCCTTTTTCGGCCATTTGTTTAGAGAAACCCAGAGCCAACAAAGCAGATAACGCTTCTTCTTTTAAGGTATTGTGTTGGAATGGAAGATTTTCTCCATCAGTCACCATTTGATCTAATTTATCTTTCAAATCAACGATGATTCGCTGAGCAGACTTGGCTCCAATTCCCTTCACACCTTTTAAAACGCCCACATTTGCAGTGGCAATGGCTTCAAAAACTTCGGCAGATGTTAGCGATGATAATATCATGCGAGCAGTGCTGGGTCCCACGCCGGAAACACTAATCAGCTTTCTGAAAACATCGCGTTCATAGGAGTCGAAAAACCCATATAATATCATGGCATCCTCTCTTACGATGAAATGGATGAGCAGCTTAATATTTTCTTTCTTGCCTATTTGAGTATAAGTATTCAGTGAAATGTTGACATAATATCCTACACCGGAACAATCTATAACTGCATAGGCCGGATTTTTTTCCACTAATTTCCCTTGTAAATACTCGTACATCTGCTTGATTTATTTTGTGGCCAAAAGTACAAATATTCCTGACTTTACGAAGCCTCTCCTACAATTTTGATGTATTTTTTATGGCTCCTTTTGCAGTTTAGAATTTATTGATAGTAAATTACACGATTCTTCCTAATTTTGCGGTCTCATGAAAACTACTATGCCATTTAATATATCAAATATTTTTCAGTCTCATTCCCAAGAGAATTTTGAAAGACTATGTCTGGAAATTTTTAACTACCAATACAAAAATATTGATGCTTATGGGATGTTTGTGGATGCCTTGCATATTCAAACTACGAATGTTCAGTGCATAGAAGACATCCCTTTTATGCCTATTGAGTTTTTTAAAAATCATCAGATCCTAAAAGCAAACACCTCTTATGATGCTGTTTTTAAAAGCTCCGGAACCACCGGCATGGAGAGAAGTAGACATTATGTTCAGAGCCTTCAAGTCTATCAAGAAAGTTTCACAAAAGCCTTCCAACATTTTTATGGCTCTATTGAGAATTATACCGTTTTAGCATTATTGCCATCTTATATGGAGAATGGAGACAGCAGTTTGGTATTTATGGCTGATCAGCTGATCAAAGACTCAAAAAATAAAGACAGTGGATTTTATTTGAACGACTACAGAAAAATCGTACACAAGCTACACGAGTTAAGAAAACAAAACAAAAAAGTGATCTTACTTGGCGTATCTTATGCCTTATTGGACTTAGTAGAGATGGAACACTTCCACATGCCCCAAATGATAGTGATGGAGACCGGTGGCATGAAAGGACGACGAAAGGAGATGCTCAGGGAGGAACTTCATGAAATACTAAAAGCGGGCTTTGGAGTGGAGCATATTCATTCGGAATACGGGATGACAGAATTGCTAAGCCAAGCCTACTCTCAGGGCAATGGTGTATTTTCATGCCCACCCTGGATGCGTGTTCTTATTCGCGATGTAAACGACCCACTGAGCTATATGTCAAAAGGAAAGAGTGGTGCCATCAACATTATTGATTTGGCAAATGTCTTTTCAGTGTCTTTTTTAGCTACGAAAGATTTAGGTAAGATCATCAATCGAAATCAATTTAGTATCTTGGGAAGATTTGACAATAGCGATATACGGGGGTGTAACCTTCTGATTGCATAAACATGAAAACCCCAATTTTAAAAAATAAATGTCTTTTTATTTTTTTTTGTTTATTCAAGTATTAAAAGTCCTAAATTTGCGGCCGAAAACAAAATTAATTATCATTATGAAAATCTTTTATTCTTTATTATTTATGAGCATCCTGTCATTAAGTGCGATAGCACAAAATGACACCACCAGTAACTGGACACGTGGAGGCGACTTCTCACTAAATTTCAATCAGATGAATTTCACCAATTGGGCAGCAGGGGGCGATAATGCTATTTCAGGTGTGAGTTTATTAAACTACAATGTGAAATATGACGATGGCCTTCATTCTTGGGATAACAAAGTAATCTTGGGCTATGGTCTCCAATATTTAGCAGAAGACTATAAAAAAACGGAGGACAAAATAGACCTCAGCTCATTATATGGTCGCAAATTCAAGAAAAACTGGGACATCAGTGTCTTGGCATTTTTGAAGTCCCAATTTGCAGATGGTTTTGACGGTGATAACGACTCTGTCGCCGTATCTAAATTCATGGCTCCGGGTTACATTGGTATTGGTCCCGGTTTAACTTATAAGCCCGCTGAGTATTTTTCTATATTTATGAGCCCCGCTACAGCACAATGGGTAATCGTTAACGATCAAAGATTAGCCGATGAGGGTGCTTTTGGTGTGAAAGCTGCTGAATATGATGCAAATGGCATGAAAATTAAAGATGGCAAACAAGTGAAATTCCAATTTGGCGCTGCTGTAAAAGTGCAATTTAAAAAAGATATTGCAAAAAACATCAATTTAGAAAGCACACTAAGTTTATTTAGCGACTATCTTTATAAGCCGGAAAACATCATTGTTAACTGGGATGTGATATTAGATATGTCCATTAACTCCTGGTTATCCACCAAACTGACTACTAACTTAATCTACGACGACAATATCATTATTAATGATAAAGACGGGAATCCATTGGGTCCTAGAACCCAGTTTAAAGAAATGTTTGGCTTGGGATTAGCTTTTAAAATCTAAGCTAATCATACAGCTTAAGAAAAAATCCCGACCATGGTCGGGATTTTTTTTGCTTTAACAAGCCAAAAGAGGCAGATTTAATCTAATTTTGCCCAATAAATATTAATCTTCGCAGATAAATCATGGAATACTTGACACAAGCTAACAGCCTTTTTCGAGATACCGCCATTCTAAATCAGAATGTACTGTCTTTTTTTGCCGGAGATACCACCCGTATGTATACCAAAGGTATGCCCATCCATAGATTATCCGAGATCAAACACCTCATCCCTCCTCCGGAAAATTGGTTTGCCATCACCATTATTTTTCTTTTTGTATACATCATTTTGGCACAAATAGTTTACTCTTTCAATATCAGTGACAACATCAAAGGATTATGGAAAATTCACAGTTTAGATACTGTTGGTTTTGAAAAGCAAATTCAATATTCAGGCTACATTCTGGCACCCATCTCTGCTTTTGTGTATGCTTTTTATGTCTATTTTTACCTCAACCCACGTTATTTACATTTCAATCTAGACTATTTATACCTCATTTTTGCTCTTGGTATAGGGCTGCTATTTTTTGCAAAAACAATACTGGAAAAAGGCATATCCATCATTTTTAACACCAGCAAAACATTTGAGATATACTTCTCAGACCATTTGTTTCTACTAGGCTTATCGAGTTTAATACAAGCTCCTTTATTGGTTATTTATATCTATAGTGAAAACACTTTGTTTCTATGGCTTTCCTTCCATATTTTGTTACTATTATGGTTCTTCAGATTATTCCGCAGCTCAATCATAGGATTTAAGCATAGTTCTTTTTCTAAATTCTATATATTTTTATACCTTTGCAGCCTCGAAATTTTACCTTTAGTTATAGGCTATAAGATGATCTGTAATTAGGGTGATAATTTGTATTTAAAAGGATTTTTACACATAAAATATTCGCCTTGAAAATAAAAAATGTTTTAATCTCCCAGCCCAAGCCAGCAGACGTAGAAAAATCACCCTATTTTCTATTAGCCAAAAAGCATAAAGTAAATATTGATTTTCGTAAGTTTATCACTATTAAAGGGGTGAGTGCTGTAGAGTTCAGAAAAGACAAAGTTGCTATTCTGGATCATACTGCTGTGATTTTTACCAGTCGAAATGCCATCGATCATTACTTTAGAATGGCGAAAGATATGAGAGTTGAAGTTCCCGACACCATGAAGTATTTCTGTGCTTCGGAAGCCATTGCTTATTATCTACAAAAATATGTGACCTACAGAAAAAGGAAGATCTTCTATGGTAGAGGAAATATTCAAGGATTATTGGAAATCATGCAAAAGCATAAGTCGGATAACTATCTGATGCCTTGCTCTGATATTTACAAACAAGATTTGCCCAATATACTAGATAAAAATGGTATTAAATATAGCAAAGCTGTGATATACAAAACTTTGGCCAGCGATTTGTCAGACTTGGATATCAATAGCTATGATATGCTGATTTTCTTTAGCCCTACAGGTGTACAGTCCTTGTTTGAGAACTTCCCCGATTATAAACAAAACGATACTATTATTGCTTGTTTTGGCCCCACTACTGCCATTGCAGTTGAAGAAGCCGGCTTAAAATTAAATATTAAAGCCCCTACCAAAACAGCACCATCAATGACCATGGCAATAGAAGAGTATTTTCAAAAGAATTCCTAATATCTAGGATTCTGATATCTTCTTATTTATGAATACACTGCCCAAATCCGAAAGCCTGAAAAGCAAAAAGCTGATCAGGCTTTTGTTTTCCAATGGTAAGTCTGAATTTGTTTACCCCTTTAAAATAGTCTATTACCAATTAGAAAAGGAGGAGAAGCATCCGGCATTACTGCTCATCAGTGTAGGGAAAAAAAAGATAAAAACTGCCGTAGGAAGAAACCATATCAAACGACTATTTCGAGAAGCATATAGAAAGCATAAACATCCGCTTTTTGAAGCACTAGAAAAAAAAGAAAAAAATATAGCCCTAGGTTTTATCTATGTGGGTAGCCCCAAACCCGATTATCTTTTTATTGAGGATAAAGTAAAACAAGGTCTAAATCTGTTGACCAAGAAAATCAGCTCTTCCAAATAAAGAAGCTGTTCCTTTTAGAATAATCACAAGAGATGACTACTCTCATCTTGTCTATAATGAATCCAAAGAAGCAAAAAATTAGTTTCTCCTCTATTTTGTTATCAGAGAGTTTATTACATTAGCGAAAATTTTTATTATTAACCAAAAAGACAAAGATGAAATCATTTTTACCTAAGACATTATCATGGCTAATAGCCATCATTATTAGTTTAAGCACGCAGCTTTATGGACAAACATTCGTTTATCATGAGAATGCCCAAAACCACGGAATTAAAATAGAATCCAGCAACAAAGGAGCCATTGTTCTGGAAAATTCCATCTACCAATTTAAATTAGATGATGTGGAGATAAATGGACAAGCCATGAAACATATGCATTATGATCTATCAATGGTTCCCTCACAAACCGGAGCACCTGATTTACCTGAAATTGCCAGATATGTTTTGATACCTCATGGTGCCACAGTGAAATTACATGTCTTGAACGAAGAAAAAGTAAGCTATCAAAATATTGAAATTGCCCCTGCTGCCGCCATCCCCCTGGAAAACCAAGAGGCGATTCCTGCTACCAAAGGAGTTCAATATACTAAAAATGCTTTTTTCCCTGCCAAGAGATATCAAGCTGAAACAACCGAGATCCGTGGGATGACCATGGCCATTGTTGGAATAAGCCCATTTCAATATAATCCTGTTACCAAAGAGCTGGTGGTGTACAAAAATGTAGAGATAGAGGTGGAAGTGATTGGAGGCGATGGAAGCTATGGTGAGCCTCGTTTTCGTAGCAAATATTGGGATCAAATTCTCGACGACCTCGTTTTTAATGAGGAAGATATTCCCAGCATTGACTATACAAAAAGAATTCATCAAAATAAAGATAGTGAAGGCTGTGATTATTTAGTCCTTGTTCCCAACAACCCTGAGTTTATTTCATGGGCTGATTCCATCAAACTTTTCCGTACCGAACAAGGAATCAACACCAAAATTGTGACTACCGAAGAAATAGGAGGAAATACCCTTGACAATATAAAGGATTTCATGAATACTGTCTATGAAACTTGGGATCCTGTTCCTTCAGGTGTTTTATTGATGGCTGACTATGGCAACGATGCCAATACCATCACCTCCAAAAGCTATCCTCACCCCTATTCAGGTACTTATATTACCGATAACTATTATGCCGATTATACCGGTAACGACCTTCCCGACTTTGTTTTTGCCCGTATGACAGGTAGAAATGCCGGCGAATTTGAGACCATGGTGAGTAAATTTATCGACTACGAACGGACACCTCCAACGGATGCTGATTTCTATGACCACCCCATCACTGCTCTTGGTTGGCAAACCGAAAGATGGTTTCAGATTTGTTCCGAAGCTGTGGGAGGATATATGACCAATGTTTTAGGTAAAGGAACCGTAAGAATTAATGCTGTATATCAAGGAAATCCTAATTCTGATCCATGGTCAACAGCTACCAATACATCCTCTGTTGTTGATTATTTTGGCCCCAATGGGCAGTCTTATATCCCGGCTTCACCAAGTGAATTAGGTGGCTGGACAGGTGGTAGTGCCAACGATGTGGTAAATGCTATTAATAACGGAGCTTTTATCTTGCAACACCGCGATCATGGTGCAGAAAGTGGGTGGGGAGAGCCCGGCTTTAGCATGTCCAATATCTCTCAGCTAAATAATGTGGGTAAGATTGGCCATATATTCTCCATCAATTGTTTGACAGGTCGCTTTGATGTCGCCGGCGAATGTTTTGCGGAAAAGTTTCACCGCTATACCAACGGAGGAGCCTTAAGCCTTACTGCCGCCACTCAGGTTTCTTATTCTTTTGTCAATGACACCTATGTGTGGGGAATGTTCGACAATATGTGGTCTGACTTTTTGCCGGATTACGGAGGAAATCTTATCCCGGAAAGAGAATTTAGACCCGCCTTTGGTAGTGCCTCAGGAAAATATTTCCTCGCCTATTCCAACTGGCCTTATAATAATGACAGCAAGCAAATTACCTATCGTTTATTCCACCATCATGGCGATGCTTTTGGTATTATCTATACCGAAGTGCCCGAAGAAATGACCATTGATTATAGCGAGGTCATGATTAGTGGTCCCGATTATATGGATGTTCAAGCCGAAGAAGGCGCTATGATTGCCCTTAGTGTGGATGGCGAACTCATTGGTCTGGGAACAGGAACCGGCACTTCAACCCCCGTAAGCTTAATCCCTCAAGAACCGGGAACCATGATAAAAATTGTTATTACCAAACAAAACTATTTCCGCCATGAAGGATTTGTTCAGGTGATAGCTCCTGAAGGCCCTTACATTGTAAAATCTGCCATTGATGTAGTTGATGCAACCGGAAATAATAATGGCTTGATAGACTTTGGAGAAGACATTAGCCTTGACTTTAGTGTCAAGAATCTGGGTACCGATATCGCCAATAATGTAAGCGTCACCATTGCCACCGATGATGAATATGTTACGCTAAATGACGCCACCGAAGATTATGGTGATGTGGATGTGAATGAAACTGTTATGCATGAGGCTGCTTTTAGTTTTAGCATAGCCGACAGCATAGCTGATAATCACTCTATTCCCTTTTCTTTTACCGCTACCAATGGTACTGAGACATGGGAAAGTTCTTTCACACTAAAAGCTTATGCTCCCGTTCTCGAACTTCAGGATATGCAAATTACAGAAGTGGATGGAAATGGTAACGGCAGAATAGATGCAGGTGAAGAAGCTAATATAGCTATCACAATGGCTAATAGCGGAAGATGTGCTACTTATGAGGGATTGGCTCAATTATTTTCAACATCAGATTTTATCACCATCAACAATGCAGAATATAGCTTTGAAAGCATTGACAGCCTTGGTACACTGACAGCAGAATTTAATATTACCACCTCCGATGACACTCCAATTGGAACTGTCATTCCTATCCATTGTCAGGTTCAATCAGCTTCTTATGCCGTCTCACAAGATTATAATTTTTCTGTGGGATTGATTGTTGAAGACTGGGAGACAGGTGATTTCTCGCAATTTGACTGGCAGAGCTCCGGAAATGCAGATTGGACAATTAATACTAGTGTTTACTACGAAGGAGAGAATAGTGCTAAATCCGGTGCTATTTCCGGCAACCAAAGTTCTTCTTTGTCTTTAGACTACGAATCCGTGGTTGATGATCAAATCAGCTTTTTCTATAAGGTAAGCTCCGAATCGGGTTATGATTATTTAAGATTCTATATTGACGGCAGTGAAAAAGGAAGCTGGAGTGGTGAAGTGGCATGGGCAGAAGCCAGTTACGATGTTACTGCCGGCCAACATACTTTCACATGGACTTATGCTAAAGATGGCTCCGTTGATGGTGGATCAGACTGCGCATGGGTCGATTTCATTATCCTCCCTCCTATGCTGTTACCTACTGCCAATGCAGGTGATGATGCTGAGCTCTGTCATACTGAGACAAGCTATCAACTTTCTGCCACCGCAACAGATTATAACAGTATCGAATGGTCTACTAGCGGTGATGGTTCTTTCTCTGCCATAGATATCACCGACCCAATTTATACTTTTGGAACTGAGGATGTAAACAATGGTGTTGTGGAACTAAGCCTGACGGCTCATGGCGACAATGGTGATGTTAATAATAGCATGCTGATTTATATTGTCAACGAGCCCGTTCAACCGGCATTACCACAAGGTGATGATAAAGTATGTTATGCTGCTCAAGAAGTTCTCTATACTATTGATGACGAGAACACCCATTATACCTGGACTATCAGTCCGGAAAATGCAGGAAATATTACTAGCATTGCCAATAATGCCTATGTGAGCTTTAACCAATATTTTAGCGGTGAAGTGAACCTGAGTGCTCATGCCTATAATGCATGTGGTGAAAGTGAAGAATCCGAGGCCTTAGCCATACAAGTAGTGGAACAATCCCAAGTGGGTTTTATGGGTGATGCTGAAACATGTATGGGCTCCGAAGCTCTCCTCAATCTTGAATTAGTTGGCGAAGGCCCTTGGACAGTAGAGATGATGGATGAGAATGGCATAGAACTCATTTTTGATGCCGATGTAAGTCCTTATGAGTTTGGCGTGAATCCCGACAGTAGCATGGCTTATACCTTGATGCATATTACAGATGCCAATGAGTGCATTGGAGTAGCTGAAGGAACAGCTTTAGTTAATGTCTACAACCTGCCCACTGCTACTCTAACTGCAGAAGATGCAGAGGTTTGTGGTGGCGATGCCATAGAGGTGCAGCTAGACCTAAGTGGCCAGTCTCCTTGGAATATCATCTTAGGCGATACCGTAAACACACAGCAGTCTTACGAAATAAATGACACCACCGAAATGGTTGACTTTATCGCTCCTTTACAATCGATGAATCTTCAAATTCTAAATATAACGGATGACCACGGATGTATAGGCATGGGCGAAGGAAGCGCAGCCATCTCGGTTTTGGAGACTCCTGTTATTAATTTGGGTCCCGATACTGTAATATGTCATCATTTAGTGTATCATTTAGACGCTCAAAACGAAGGCGACACCTATTCTTGGTCCACCGGTGCTGATACCCAAAGTATAGATGTGGATAGAGATATGGCCGACAGTAATGGCGACGCTTTGATCTCCGTTGACGTAAGCAATGCCTCAGGCTGTATGTCCTCTGACGAAGTACTTATCCATTTTAAAGATTGTACCGGAATTGACGAATTATCAGCTGAAGAAATTCAATTGATGCCCAACCCAAATAATGGCCATTTTATGCTGGAAATCCCTGAGACAAACAGCGAAATCATCAGCATGAGCATTCGCAATAGCTTGGGAAAAGAAGTTATGAATCAACCTGTAAGTAAGACTGAGAACCAGATGCATATCAATTTAAGCAGTCTCGCCAATGGCGTTTATTATTTGGTGCTTCAAACTGATGAAAAACAAATCATTAAACGATTTGTGATTAGAAAATAATACCAATATATGAACTTATTTAAAGAGGCGCTTCTTCATTGAACCGCCTCTTTTTTTTGTTTGCCGGTGCTGAAGCTTTCCTATACTGTCAAGAGCAGCCTTCTATTTAAATCGAATGCCATGCTCTGTTTTGTCCTGAAATAGAGGGCCAAAAAATCGATTCTTGGTATTAAAATATCAGGATGCTTTTAAGGATATACACTCAGTCCTTAAATAGAGTCTGTCCATAATGTCCGATTTCTTCTTTTTTCTTGTTCTGAAAACAGTTACTTACAAATGTAAGCTCCTTATTTTCAGAACTGCGAAACATCGAACTCAAACATTCTGAACCAGACTCTCCAAGCTTTTAAAAAATTAGCGACATTATGGACAAGCACTAAATAGAGTTTGTCCATAAAGGCGAGAGTTTGAGCTAGAAAGTTCAAATTCAAGGTTTGTGATAAATCCAAACTGCAGAATACTAAGGTCAGAACAACTGACCCAATGAGATAACTATATTCATTAATTATTCTGCGCTCGGATTTAAAGATGATACCAAAATGCCACAAATAAGACTTCCATTTTTCTCAGAGGACATAGAGTTAATCAATAATTATATTGGATTTCAAAAGAAAAATGGCATAGTGTATTATTTCAATGGGGCGATGCCAGTTTTTCAGAATCCTGAAAAAGATTATGCTAGTTTCAGATTATTCACAAGCCAACTTGTAGTTAATGGAAATGTAAAACAAGTTGAAATTGTCCGGGCTTTTAATGTTAGTGCCATCAGTGTAAAGCGTTGGGTTAAGAAGTATAGAGAACAAGGAG